>OIWQ01000031.1_pt1 | contig 147185 bp, 204 predicted proteins | sample 1587571 | NCBI WGS metagenome assembly OIWQ01 (sample SAMEA3888910, study PRJEB22519) | human gut metagenome | biome: human gut; feature: human-associated habitat; material: faeces | place: Denmark | collected 2010
TTGAGAAAGAGTCACTTAAGCAGGTGACTTGCAATCTCTTTGGTCATACCCATCAAACAAGTAATTTCTACAATGAAATTCCTTTCATGTATCATGTGGGAGTCGATTCCCACGAGTGCTATCCCGTTCTCCTTGATGATGTTATCAAGGAAATGAACGAGAAGGTAGAAGAGTGCAAGGCTCAGCTGTAGGTTGAAAAACCAAAGCCTGTGATTAGATGCGATAAGTGCGTGTATACCTATCCTAACTGTGGCTGTATCCCTGAACTTTGTACCTCTTATAAACGAGATCCTCCCGATGGAGGTTACTACGGATAAACAATGCTAACGCATTGATTTATAAATAAAAACAATTTAATATATTAAGGAGTAACACATGGAAATTTTGATGACTATTCTTCCTTTTGTTCCTGTGGTGATTATTGCTATTGCTCTTATCGCCCTCTTGGCTTCTGGTTATGTAAAGGCTCCGCCCGATGTTGCCTATATCATTTCCGGTCTGCACAAGAAACCTCGTATTCTGGTCGGTAAGGCTGGTATCAAGATTCCCTTCTTGGAGCGAATGGATAAGCTGGCACTCGGAGCTATTCAAATTGATGTTAAGACTGGCTCTGCCGTGCCGACTGCGGAATACATCAATGTGCGAGTTGATTCTACCGTTTCTGTGCGCGTAGGCCAGAGTGAAGAGATGATTGCTCTTGCTGCTCAGAACTTCCTAAATGTCTCTCGTGAGCAGATTGCGCAGAAGATTAACGACCTTCTGGAAGGTAATATTCGTGAGATTGTGGGTCAGATGAAGCTGACTGAGATGGTCGGTGATCGCAAGGCGTTCTCTGAAAAGGTACAAGAAAATGCTGTGCCTGACCTGGCTCGTTTCGGTCTGGAACTGGTTTCCTTCAATGTCCAGAACTTCTCTGACGACAATGATGTTATCACCAACCTCGGTATTGATAACGTCGAGCAGATCCGCAAGGACGCCGCAATCGCTAAGTCTAATGCCCAGCGTGAGATTGCGGTTGCCGAGGCTGAGAACGCTAAGGCTTCTAACGATGCCCGCGTAAAGGCTGAGGAAGAGATTGCCAAGCGCAACAATAGTCTGGCTATTCAGAAGGCTCAGTTGAAGCAGGAAGCTGATACCAAGCAGGCTCAGGCTAATGCTGCTATGGAAATCGAGTCTGAGAACCAGCGTAAACTGCGTGATGTGGCTGCGGCAGATGCTGACATTGCTCGTCAGGAAAAGGAAATCGACCTGAAGGAGCGCGAAGTCGCCATTAAGGAACGTGCTCTGGAGGCTGAGGTCAAGAAGACTGCGGAAGCTAAAAAGTATGCTGCTCAGCAGGAAGCTGATGCTAAGCTGTACGCTACTCAGAAGCAGTCTGAGGCAGATCTGTATGAGCGTCAGAAGACTGCGGAAGCCGAGCGTTTTGAGGCAGAGCAGAGAGCTGAAGCCCAGCGTGCTACGGCTGAAGCTGTTCGTGTTCAGGGTGAAGCAGAAGCTGCGGCTACTAAGGCCCGTGGTGAAGCTGAGGCTGCCGCGATTCAGGCTAAGGCTGAGGCAGAAGCCGAAGGTCTTATGAAGAAAGCAGAAGCTATGAAGCAGTACGGCGAAGCCGCCAAGATGGATATGCAGATGGAAGCCCTCAAGCTGTACTTCCAGCAGTTGCCTGCTATTGCTCAGGCTACCGGCCAGGCGTACACCAATGTTGACAAGATTGTGATGTTCGGTGATGACACCAGCAAGCTGTCTGGCAACATTATCAAGAATGTCGCTCAGGTTTCTGAGGGACTGAGCGAATCCCTCGGTATTGATGTGAAAACCTTGCTCACCGGTTTCCTCGGTGGCAAGTTGGCAGACTCCTCCAATAAGGAGTAATTTTGAAGAACCGCGTTCGTAAGAGCGCGGTTCTTTTTTTTTGTCGCTAGCATCGTCGATCTCCGAGTTTCCGCGCACATAGGCCCAGCAAATTTTTCGGAGAAATAGGGCAAATTTGATTTATCTATAAAATTTTGCTATCATATAGATAAAGAATTAAATAAGGAGAACAAAACTATATGAATTTGGTTAAAGCTATATATAAAGCTCCTGTGATTATGAAAGATTATTGGGAAGAAGAAGGTATCACCAATGTAAAGATTTGCTATCAAGGGCATACTTTTCATGGCGCTGCTGTACTAAGTAAGGGTGATGAAGGTTTCTACTCTAAAAAAGTTGGATATAATATTGCTCTATCAAAAGCAAGAATTGAAGCCCTTGAATATTTTTATAAGCAAGAGAGAGATAAGTTTAATGTCCGTAATCAGTTTTACCAAGAGGTATTAGGTCTTGGCGTTAAAACTCCTGCGGAAGTGGACCCATTAGGCGCTTTTAATCGAAATATGATGCGCTGCAAATATAGAGCCGCCGCGCTTAAAGAGGCTCTTGATAAAGAAAAAGATATGTTACATAAATATATTCTTGGTCAAGATAAAGCTATTGAATCTGTCAAACGCTTTAGACAGAAGGCCGATAATAATTAACAAACTTCTCTTATTTATTATAATAACATAAGAGGTGGTTTTATTGGTAAATATTTTAATTGGAGTTCTCCTTATCACAGTAGGTGCCACCTTACTCAATAGTATTAGTGAAATTATAAGTGCTATTACAGAACTTATTAAAGCTAATATAAACGAAAGGATTGTTCGTCACAATGTTGCGATTAATAAACTTAGTGAAGGAGAAACTCAATCTAAGGCAATCGGATTTGCCACTACATACGAAGAGGAAGATGAACATGAACTATGATGTACGGTTTCCAACAGATAGATACTTCTACGATACTTGCTCCCTTTTGTTGGCCGGAGAAAGTCTATTTGAGCAGGATAAGAAGCCCTTCTTAGTTTCCTCAATTACATTAAAAGAATTAGAGAGAATTAAGACAGCTTCAAACAAGGATGCTGACATCAAGTATTCGGCTCGTCTATTGCTTCATTTATTTGAAGAATATCCAGATAAGTATGAAGTAATCCCGCACAAAGTAGACAATGAGTTCGTGATTAAAGAAGCTGGTTTCGATGTTACTGATGATACTCGCATCTTGTCTGATGCCATTGCGTGCGACAAAGAAAAAGATATTGTCTTTGTAACTAACGATTTAAGTCTAAAGCATATCGCTAACTGCTTTTTTGGTAATGGAATGATTGAGAGCGTTCCAGAAGAAGTAGACGATTATACTGGTTATATTGAAGTTACTTATAGCGACGAAGCTCTAGCAGAGTTTTATCAGAACCCGAACGATAATTCCTTTAACCTATTACCAGGACAGTATCTTATCCTGAAAAATAGCAATGGAGAGATTGTTGATTTGCGGGTTTGGACAGGCGAAGAGTTCAGATACCTTTCTTCTAAGACCATTAACTCTAAGTGGTTTGGTAAGATTTCTCCATACTCTGGAGATATTTATCAGAAGATGCTATTTGATAGTTTGCGTAATAACAAGCTAACTCTTGTTAAAGGTCCAGCTGGTAGCGGAAAGACTTTCGTTTCTCTAGCTTACTTAATGGCAAAAATGGAAGCCCATGAACTAGATAAAATTATTATCTTCTGCAATACTGTTGCTACTGCTAACTCTGCTCGTCTCGGATATTATCCGGGAACAAAAGATGAAAAGCTACTTGACTCTCAGATTGGTAACTTACTAAGTAGTAAGTTTGGTGGTCGAGAGGAAGTTGAGAGACTGATCGCAGAAGGTAAATTAGTTTTACTACCATTCTCTGATATTCGTGGTTATGATACTTCTGGTATGAACGCAGGTATCTATATTTCTGAAGCTCAGAACCTTGACCGCACACTAATGAAACTCGCTTTACAGCGTGTTGGCGAAGATTGTATTTGCATTATTGATGGTGATGAAAAAACTCAGGTTGATGATATTCACTTCTCTGGTGCAAATAACGGTATGCGGAGAGTATCAAAAGTATTTAGAGGTAAGGATATTTATGGAGAGGTAACTCTTAAGAATATCTATCGTAGTAAGATTGCTTCTATCGCTGATAAAATTTAATAACAAGATCGAGGGATTTTTCCCTCGATCTATTTTTATACCCTAATTGGAGGTGAGGTCATTGGCGGATAATGCTCAAGTTATTTGGGATTATCTCAAATCAAAAGGATTAAGTAACTGCGGCGCCGCAGGTCTAATGGGGAATCTATTCGCGGAAAGCGGACTTATTCCAACTAACTTATAGAACTCATATGAGAGTAAGTTAGGAATAAACGATGCCTCGTATACTGCGGCTGTTGATAATGGCTCCTATACCAATTTCACGCATGATTCTGCGGGATATGGTTTAGCTCAATGGACATATTGGAGCCGCAAGCAAGGTCTGTTTTAGCTGTGTAAAAGTCGAGGAAAGTCTATTGGTGACTTAAACACCCAACTAGATTTTTTATATCAGGAACTAACTACAAGTTACTCCTAGCTATTAAAAATCTTGAAGACTACCTCATCTGTTGAAGAAGCATCTAATTTGGTGGTCACTCAGTTCGAAAGACCGGCAGATCAGAGCTCTAGCACACTAAAATAGCGTGCGTTATATAGCCAACGTTACTTCAATACTTATTCAACGCAAAAGGAGGAAGTAGCTAAGATGAAATATTCAAACGCTAATCAACCATTGGTTTGTATGATGACTAATAGCACTTGTTATAAGCAAACCCGCAAGATGGATATTAAAGGCGTCCTCTGGCACAGTACAGGCGCCAATAATAAAACTATTAAGCGTTATGTTCAACCGTCTGAGAACGACAAGAACTATCAATCTCTGATTACTAAAATTGGTAAAAATACCAGTAGAACCGATTGGAATCATAGTTCATAGCAGGCTGGTGTAAACGCTTGGATTGGTGCTCTTGCTGACGGAAGCGTAGCCGCAGTACAAACACTACCTTGGAATTATAGACCTTGGGGTTGCGGCTCAGGCTCTAAAGGTAGCTGTAATACTGGATGGATTCAGTTTGAAATCTGCGAAGACAATCTAAGTGACCCCGATTACTTCGCTAAAGTCTACAAAGAAGCTTGCGAATTGACAGCTTACTTATGCAAGACATATAATATCAATCCAAATGGTTCTGTAAATGTAAATGGCGTAACAGTTCCAACCATTCTCTGCCATCAAGATAGCTATCAGTTGGGTCTCGGTAGTAACCATGCTGATGTATACCATTGGTTCAAGAAATATGGCAAAGATATGAGAACCGTTCGCAAAGATGTTGCTGCTTTAATGCAGTCTAAAGTTATCGAGGAGGATGATGAAGACATGACTCAAGAAAAATTCAATGAAATGATGAATGTATATCTTAGTCAGCTCGCTGCGCAACCAGTCACCTGGGAGCAAGACGCAATGACTTGGGCACAGGCTAATGGCTTAATCAATGGCAATGAAAAAGGTCAGTTGATGCCAAAACGCTTTATGACTCGTGGCGAATTTGCGGCTGTTCTAAAGCGTTATGCTGAAAAGAGTGGTCAATAATGGGTCGTCAAACAAGAGGAAAAGGAAAACATAGCTAGAAAAAAGAATTTTCTAAATAGCTTATTTGCGACATTCGCTCTCTCTTGTGGATTGTAACTATCTCCGGTATTGCTCTTGCTTTCTATTGCGTACATCTTGGTTATCTGGGTACTCTCCCATGGATTAGTGCATTAGTAGGATTGCCATGGTCTGCGCATGGTATTGTTTGCTCTTTTTACTTAAACATGAGTAAATCCGATCACCGTAAGGGTGGGATTACTTATGATTTAGCTATGTGTGAGAAACAATAGCAGCAAGTGGTCGAGGATGAAGCAACCATTTAATATTAAAGGCTTAGTAGACTTAATAGTCTACTAAGCCTTTTCTTATTTTAAGCTTGATTTTTCATAAAATATATGGTATTATATATTCAGAAATAAAAAAGGAGAACTTAAAAATAAATGAAGTATTTGAGGTATAGCGAATGATAGTGATATATACAGACGGCTCAACCTTAAAAAATGGCGCGAAAGATGCAAAAGGTGGTTTTGGAGTTGTAGTTTGTGAAGCTGAACCACACCAAGACCCGTCGACCTATAAAGTTGTCGCTGCGTATTCTGAACGCGCAGATGGCACCACAAACAATAGAATGGAAATGTCCGCAATCTTGTGGGCATTAACCCATTATGGCGCGAAAGACGGTGACTTCTTCATTCCTATTGTTTATAGTGATTCTATGTATTGCGTAAATAGTTTCACTAATTGGATTAAGAATTGGAAGGCGAATGGCTGGGTTCGTGCCGGTAATAAACCCTTAGAGAATAAGGACTTAATTCTCGAATATGATAGATTAACCACTAAAGAAGGATTACAGGTTGATTTAAGATATGTAAAAGGGCATAACGGAACGCTGTTTAATGAACTTGCTGACCAGTTAGCAACAGGCAAGATTACAGAACAGCAAGTATTAGATATGTATGGAGGTTAAATATGGGAAAACTATATGACGAGAAATCAATCGAGTCACTTTCTCCATTAGAATTTACGAGACTGCGGCCAGGCGTTTACGTCGGTAGCACTGAGTATTCTACTCAGCTATTGATTGAGATTGTCTCTAACGCAGTCGATGAATTTAAGGCAGGTCACGGTAATAAAATTATTGTTACCATTAAAAAGGATAATACGATTATTGTAGAAGATAACGGTCAGGGATTTATTCCTAATGCCATGCGTGATGATGGTAAGACTGTGCTCGAAGCATCCTTTAGCGTGCTAAATACTTCTGGTAAGTATTCTGACGATGGCGTTTATGAAGGTACTGCTCTTGGTTTGAATGGTATTGGTAGTAAGCTGACAACTTATCTATCTCATTGGCTTGAGGTAATTACTCATCGAAATGGTAGATATGAGCATATTTGGTTCAAGGAAGGCGTCTTTGATAAGCGAGACGTTGGTGCTTGGGATAATAAGAATAAGCCTTCTGGCACTCTGGTTCAGTGGCAACCTAATGAAGAGTTCTTCACGCATCCAGAAGTGGATATGTCTGTCATTACCAATCTTTTTAAGGTAATTGCGTGCTTGTGTCCCGGTCTGACTATCGAGTTGAATAGAGAGGGCCAGCCGCAGATTATCTTCGCTTCGAAGAATGGTCTTATGGACTTAGTAGATGAAGCAGTTAAGGGTAAGGAAATCTTGAAGAATCGCTTAAACTTCAATTTTTCTGATGGCAAGAACAAGCTGGATTTAGTTCTGACCTATACAAATGCTTATTCTGCGACTATTGTTCCTTATGTAAATACTGGTCTTACAGATTCAGGTCCGCATATTACGCAAATTAAAACCATCCTAACAAGAGAAATGAATAAGTTCTTCCGTGAAAAAGGATGGCTAAAAGATAAGGACGAAAACCTCACTGGTGAAGATTGTCAAGAAGGTATGTATATTGCCTTTAATGTAACCGCTCCCGGTGTTGCATATGACGCCCAGACCAAGAGCAGAGTTGTTAAACTTGATATGAAGCCTTTTACTGCGACGATCGCAGAGGAGCTTCAGTATTGGTTTGCCGCTAATGAAAAAGATATTAAGGGAATTGCGGATAAGGCGCTTAATGCTCGTAAAGCTAGAGAAGCTGCTCGTAAGGCAAGAGATGCAGCCCGTGGGGTAAAAGCGAAAAAGGAAACTGGTCTTAAGGCAAAAATGCAAATCAGTAATAAGTTTATTGATTGCACGAATAAGAATCCTAAGAATCGTAACCTACTTCTCGTAGAGGGCTTGTCCGCAGGCGCATCTGCGGTAGAGGCCCGCAATCCCAAGACTGACTGCATCTATATGTTACGAGGAAAGATTGTTTCTCCGCTGAAAACCGCAGTAGACAAAATTCTTGCGAATCAAGAGATGTCAGATATCGTGCGTGTAATTGGCGCCGGATTTGACTCTTCTTTTGATGTCAACAAGATGAATTTTGACAAGATTGTTATTACTTCCGATGCAGATAGCGATGGCGCAGATATTGAGCTTTTGCTTATTACTTTCTTCTATACTTATATGCGTCCTCTTGTAGAAGCTGGTAAGCTATATAGAGCTGTAACTCCGTTGTATATTATTCGTCAAAAGGGAAAAGAGTATTACTGTTACTCCGAAGATGAATTAACAGAGTGGAAGAATAGTCATAGTGGTTCGTATGATTTACTACGTGCTAAGGGCCTTGGCGAGTTGAATCCTGAAGATTTGCAAAAAGTTTGCTTTATGAATGAGAGATATAAGCGTATTTCTATCTCTGATGCAGAGAAAACTACGGAATTACTCAACATTCTAATGGGCAGCGCAGTTGAACCCCGCAAACAGTATATCTACGATAATGCTAACGAACTCGGTTTCAATTTTGAGTAATAAGGAGTGATTTTATGAGTTTGATTACAGAAGTTGATATTCTTGATGAAGCTAAAGATAACTTTCTAACTTATGCAGAAGAAGTTCTAACCGATCGTGCGATTCCTGCCGCGGAAGATGGTCTCCTTAGTGCTCAGCGAAAGATTCTTTGGACGATGGAAGATTATCTAAAGATGGATAACAAGAGTAAGACTAAGAAGTGTAATGCTATCATTGGTTCTACTTTGGCAACCTCCTACTTCCATGGCGATATTGCTTGCTATGGTGTTCTGCGGAAGATGGCGCAGGAGTTTCTCATGCGCTATCCTCTTGTTACTGGTCAAGGACAGCTTGGCACACAGGAAAATAATGATATGTTCTCATCTTCTCGTTATACTGAAGCTAAGCCTTCTAAGTTTACCGACCTGATGATGAATGACTTTAGTAAGAATGTTGTTCCTACTAAAGAGACTTACAATGGTGAGTTCCAAGAGCCTATCGTTCTTCCCTCACTATTTCCCAACGCAATCTGTAACGGTCGTCAAGCAATCGGCATTTCTATGGCGCATAACTCTGCCCCGCACAATCTGACAGAGGTATGTAATGCTGCTATTGCTTTAATCGAGAAGGGCGAACTGACTATTGATGAAGTGTTGTCTTATATTCCCGGACCAGATTTCCCTCTCGGTGGTACAGTTCTTAACATTAAGGATGTGCGGACAGCTTTTGCGTCCGGTAAGTCTAATATCTCTCTGAAAATTCAGGGCGATTATGAGATTGATGGGCAGGATATCGTCTTCACCAGTATTCCTTATCGTACCTACCGCAATAAGATTAAAGAGCAGATTGAGAAGAATATTGATGTTCTAAGTGAGCTGATTGATGACTTTGATGATGAGTCTAATATCGGTCAGAACAAGTTGGTATTCCATGTAAAAGATGGAGTGTCTGTATCTAAGGCATTGAATAAGTTGTTCTTGCTGACAGATTTACAGTCTACTTTATCCTATAACATGAACTATATTGTCAATGGCACACCTAAGCTCTGTTCTATGGTTGATTTACTCCACGCGTATGTTGACCATCAAGAAGAAGTCCTCGTCAACGCCACAACTTTCGATAAAGAGAAAGCTGAAGCAAGAGCACATATCCTTGAGGGTCTGATTGCCGCAGTTGATAAGATTGATGAAGTAATTGCATTGATTAAACAATCCGCGGGACGCGCTGATGCGAGAACTAAGCTAATGGATTTCCTCTCTGTTGATGAAGTGCAAGCAAACGCAATCCTCGATATGAAGCTCGGCAAATTAACTCGTATTGATAAAGAAGAATTAGTCAATGAGTTAAAAGAAAAGAAAGAGTTTATTGCTAAGTGTATTGAAATCTTAACTAATAAGGAAGTAAGAAATAAAGTCTTAATCTCTAAGATTACTCAGTTAAGAGACACTTATGGCGATGCTCGTAGAACTAAACTTCTTAATACCGATATCCCCAAGCAAGAGAAAGAAGTAGTAGTTGTAGAACCGAAGGATTGCGTAGTTGTAGTGACAAAGAAGAACACTATTAAGCGTATTGATGCTAAGAACTTCAAGGTTCAGAAGCGTAATACTACTGGTGTTAAGACAGGCGACATTGTTCTCTTCTCACAGAAGACTAATACGCAAGATACCTTGATGGTATTCTCCTCTAAGGGTAAGATGTATCGTGTATTGGTGGATAATATCCCGGAAGGTACAAATGCATCTAATGGCACGCCTATCTCCACTCTAATTGAGTTTGAGAATGGCGAGAAACCTATGGCATTTACAACAATGACCAGAGATACTGATAAGAAGTTTATCTTCTTTGCTACAAAGAATGGTACTATCAAGAAGGTTCCTCTTGATGAATATGATAAGATGAAGCGCACTGGTATTATTGCTATCAGCTTTAAAGACGGTGATGAACTCGCAGATGTTACATTTATCAATCAAGAGCAGATGTTATTGGTAACAAAGAATGGCATGACCATTCGATTTGGAACCGCGGAAATGCCTATCTCCTCGCGTACAGCACAAGGTGTTAAGGGTATGAAGCTTAACGATGGCGATAGTGTAATCGCGGCATTACCGATCGTGGATCCCGCAGATTATCTTGCTATTGTTTCCAAGAATGGCTTGGGCAAGAAAATGCAAATTGATGAACTTACTTTACAGAATCGCGGAGGCAAGGGATTACTCTGCTATAAGGGAGAGATCGCCGGAGCGGAGATTATCAAAGAAAGTGATAATCTCCTTATCAATGGTGACAAGTCATCTATCGTTATCAGTGGTAAAGACATTCCCACTCTTGGTAGAATTTCTATGGGCAATATCATGCTGAAGAATAACGAACAAGTGATTTCTATTACGCAAGTATAAGAGAAAGAATGGGTTTACCCATTCTTTCTCTTAGTTGACTTTTCTTTTTAATTATTATAATATATTTATATAAGAAGAAAGGATTTAATTATTATATGAGTGCATTTTTAGTTGGGCTAATTACTGTAGTAGCATTTGTATTGCGTGAGATAGTAAGAATCGGGTGCATAGCTTTAAGTATAAGTATTATTATGCAACTTATAAACCTTCCCCGACGAGGAAAAATCCGCCCAATGGTCTAGGATATTTTGGATAGAATTTACCATAAGTTCTATTTGTACTCTTGGCATTTTTGCTTGTGCCGGTTTAATGTCACTGCTCGCGGGATAAGGGGTTGGCAATAAATGAGTTTTGATAAAAGTAAGATACATGAGTTATATCCTGAAGCAGAAAACTTAATGATTGAGCCAATGCTCATTTGGAAGTTACCTGCGGGAAAGGAATCCATGCTCTCTGAAGTATGCTCTAATGGGGAATATTTCCTTGAAGAGAAGATTGATGGAGCATTTTATCAGTTTGTAAAAACTGAAAACCATTCTTATCTTTTTGGTCGCACAGTAAGTAAACTATCTGGTATTCTTACAGAGAAAAGTGACAATGTACCTCACTTGAAGGAAGCATTGAGCTGTCTTCCCGCGGGAACAATTCTCATTGGAGAAATCTATGTTCCAGGTGGTACATCAAAAGATACTGTAAGTATTATGGGATGTTTACCTGCTCTTGCTATCAAGAGACAAGAAAAAGAACCAATCCATTATTATGTGCATGATATTATTGCGTATGATACGGTCAATCTTATTGATTCACCTGCGGATTTGCGTTACAAAATTCTTTCAGCTATCTGGGAAAAACATAATCTCAATCAGTATAGTTTCTTAAGACTTGCTACTCGCGTCGATGAAGATATGGAGGCTGAAATCTCTCGTATCTTAAAATCTGGCGGCGAAGGCGCGGTCTTAAAGAAGAAAGATTATCCATATACTCCCGGTAAAAGACCTGCATGGTCTACAATCAAAGTTAAACAGATGGATTCTATTGATTTAATTTGCACTGGATTTTGTGATGCTACAAAGGAGTATACCGGTAAAGAGTTGGCCTCTTGGGAATATTGGGAAGAGACAGAACCCTCATTCTATGATTGCTTTGAGGAAGATCATTGCTTTGGCGGATGGTGTAATCCTCGCTTGGTTGAGGGTAATCTATATGCGAAGTATCTCAATAATCCTCCAGTTAATGGTTTTAGCTGGTTGGATGAAACGGATAGATTTTATACTCCTGTAACTAAACCTTATTTTCTTGGCTGGAAAACCGCAATTAGGATTGGTGCGTACAATGATAAGGGTGAACTTGTTGACTTAGGTACAGTTAGCTCTGGATTAACTGATGATAACAAAAGAGAAATGACTGAGAATCCCGATTTGTGGCTTGGTCATGTTGTAGCTCTTGATTGTATGCAAATTGATAAGAAAGAGCATACTTTGCGGCATCCCGTTTTCAAGTGTAAAAGAGACGACAAGAATGCAAAAGATTGCGTAATATCAGAAATTTTTTGTTGACTTAAAAAATATTTTCTGATATAATATATATGTAATTCAGAAAAGCAATAGTAAAAGGACAGATTGTATGACCCGTAAACAGATGAAGCGGTTCGCAGATGAAATCTATAAATGCGAACTTATTCACCAAGATGAAAATTCCTCAAAAGAGGAAAAAGCCCACGCAGAAGACCGAATTATGCAGTTAACTAACTAGATTATGGCTCTTCCCGATGGGATAAATGCTTTACTGGAAATTGATGCTTTAATTGCATCGAGAATTAAATAATACATTTTAGAGGAGATTATTACAATGGCTATGAAGGAAAATACTCGTAAGGTTTTTGATTATCTAAAGGACAATACTGACAAGGATCTAACTGCCGCTGATGTGGCTGAAGCTCTTGGTCTTGAGAAGCGCCAGGTTGATGGTATTTTTACCTCTGCTCTACAGCGCAAGGACTATGGTGTGCGTGAGCCCGCTGAGGTTGAGCTTGCCGATGGCTCCCATCAGAAAGTTAAGTATCTTCGCTTGACTGATAAGGGCTTGGCTTTCGATCCTGACGCCCAGGAGTAATAAATTAGATCGGTAAGAGGATTATGCCTCTTACCGATTTCTTTTACTTATGATTTATTACATATTATCAGGCCTGGTTATTCTTGCGCTAATCGGATATGTTTTATATCTTCGCAATAATCGGCTTTAGGTAGTATTGATAAATAAAGAAAGACAAGAAGAGAATAAACGCATTGAACAAGATATTGCATTGAAATAGAGAGAATTAGCAAAAGTAAAAGAAGATATTGCATCACATAATGAAATTGTCAATTCTTTGAACGATACTGCGAATAAGTTGCGGGAAAGCGCTGAGTAGCGAGCAGAAGAGAGCGCTAGAGCTCAATTTGAAAAGAAAACTAAAGAGCTGGATGAAACATATCAAGCCAAAGAAAAGTATCATTTAGCAGAACTTCAATAGATAACTAATCAAATCTCTCATCAGCAAGACAAACTCCACGAATTAGAAGCTAAATAGTTGTCTTATATCTAGGCTTAGCAACGCCAAGAAGCGATTGCCGCAGATTAGGACTATTATCGTCTTGCTATTGATGAAATAGATGTTAGTGATATTGAATTGCTTCGTGAATTATAGAAGCGTTTCTTTAAGAAAGAAGCAATAGATAAACTAATTTGGGAAACTTATTATAAACCTTCGTATGATACGCTTATGGCAAGATTATTTCCTAAAGCGACGAAGGTCTGTGGTATCTATAAAATCACCGATTTAACGACTGGTTAGGCTTATATCGGTTAGTCTGTTGATATTAAAGAACGATTTAGGTAGCATATTAAATCGTCTTTAGCATACGGTCCTGCCACTAACAAGCTCTATCAGACAATGCAAAAATCTGGATAGTACAATTTTATCTTTGAGATATTAGAAGAAGTCCCTAGGGTTTCGTTAAATGAACGCGAGACCTATTGGATTGATTTCTATAAAACCAAAGATTATGGATTAAACAGTACACGTGGAGGTTCATAATGTTTAAGGTAGTTGCAAGTCGTGGTGCAGGTAAGACAACTAGCTTAATGTACTACGCAAATGATTTAGCACATAAGTATCCTGATAAGATGGTACTCTTTGTTACTCAACACCCTCAGCTGATGGTTAAAAAGTTCTTAGAGTTAACAAAAGAGCGTAATCTGCCTCAAAATTTAGGATTTATCAGCTATGGATATTTCCTAACAAAAGCAAGAGGTATGAAATATATTGCTGTTATTGACGAGCTAGATTCTTGGCTCAATCAATTCAACATCGTAGGATACACAAATACTGTGGGAGACGATAACTGAATGAATAAAGCAGATAATTATATGGTTGAGACAATCAATCTTATTCTTGATAATGGATATAAGGATATTAACCCAAGACCGCATTATGCAGATGGCACTCCCGCGCATACTCTCTCTGTAAATCATAATTTCCGCACTTATGATTTATCCAAAGGAGAATTTCCTATTTGTACCCTGCGGCCGATGGCTTGGAAGACTGGTATCAAGGAAATCTTCACTATCTATCAAAAACCCACGAATGAAATCGCTAAGATGGAGGAGATGGGTGTTAATTGGTGGGGCGACTGGGATATTGGCGATGGTACGATCGGTCAGCGTTATGGAGCAACAGTAAGTCGATATGATTTAATCAATAATTTGATTAAGGATATTGAAAATGATCCATATGGTCGCCGCAAGGTAGTTTCTTTATGGCAGGAGGCTGATCTCCGTGAAACCGCGGGATTGGCACCTTGTGCGTTTCTAACCATCTGGAATGTTCGTGGAGAATATCTTGATATGATGCTGGTTCAGCGTAGCGGCGATATGCTTACCGCTTCTGGTCCCGGTGGTATCAATGAAATCCAGTATGCAGCGCTCTTGATGATGATTGCTCGTCATACTGGTTATAAACCTGGAGTATTTAGTCATGTAGTGGCTAATGAACAGATTTATGACCGTCATATGGATGCTGCACATGAAATGATTTCAAGATTTTTCAATAGTATGTTCTTTGGCGATGATGCTTGCAAGAATCCTGTATTGCATTTAAATCCTGAGAAAACCAATTTCTATGACATGACTATTGACGACTTTACAATGGAGAATTACTCTCCCATGAAGCCGCAGTTAAAGTTGGAGTTGGGCATATGATTTCTGCTATTGTTGCGGTAGACGAGAATTGGGGTATTGGTTATCAAGGTCAGCTATTAGAGCATATCCCCGCTGATCTAAAACATTTTAAAGAGCTGACCCAATATAATGTTGTAGTAATGGGGCGTAATACATGGGAGAGCCTTCCTAAGAAGGAAACTCTTCCAAGACTTCCAGACCGCATCAATATTATTGTTTCTAATTCAATGGTTTCAAATGGGGTAATTTCTATTCTTGGAGATCTAACTGTTGCAATGCCATTAGAGGAAACTCTTAATTACATTAAGGCTTGTGATATGGATATTTTTGTTATTGGGGGAGGACAGATTTACAGTACTCTTCTCCCCTATTGCGATAGAGTTTATGTAACAAAAATCTATGCAAGTCATGATAATATTGACACCTTTTTCCCTAATCTCGATGAATCAAAAGAATGGAATGCTATTGAGGAAGACTTAATGGCCTCATATAACGACATCAAATATCAATTTTGGCGGTATGATAGGGTCAGTTGATTTTTCTTTAATTTTATGTTATTATATATGTATAAAAGGTAAGGAAATGGATTAAATGAATAATAAGTACAAAGCATTTACTGATTACTTCGACTGGCTAGTGCAGAATTGCAAGGAGCCAGTTGTACTTCCCGATGAAGTACAAGATGTCTATAATCTCCTCCTTGCTCAGCAAGGTATGGAGAAACCCATGTTCACAGAAAGTGGACTTTCAATCCTTGAATATTTACAGACTTGTGATGCTACGAGTTTGAAAGCAAAAGATATCGCAGACGGAATGGTTATTTCATCTCGCAAAGTATCTGGAGCTATTCGTAAACTCGTATCTGATGGGTTTGTAGATAAATATGGCCAGAATCCTGTCATTTATAGCTTGACGGAAAAGGGCAAAAATTTTGATATTAACGCTTATAAGGAGAATTTGAACAATGAGTAAGAAAATGAAGAATGAATCCCATGTCGAAGGTTATGTTTACGAGCACAAGCTGGAAATGAAGGAGAGCGGTCCTAACTCTAAGAATCCCGGTACTGAGTTTATTAGTGGTACTCTTAGCGTGGCAACTGATGACGAGATGCTCAATGTTGTGCAGGTGCATTTCACTTATGTAACTGCGGTGACCGCTAAGGGCAAGCCTAATAACACCTTTAATGTTCTGCAATCTATCATTGATGGCAAGATTGGTTCTGTAATGGAACACGGCAAAGAGAACGCAGGTAAGGTCCGTATTGATACTGCCATTGGTCTAAATGAGTGGTATGATAAGGATGGTAATCTGGTGTCTGTCCGTCGTAACGAGGGAGGTTTCGTACATCAGGTACAGGAACTATGCGAGCCTAAGAGTCGTGCAACTTTCAACACTGATATGGTGATTACTAATGTCCGTCGTGTTGAGGCCGATGAAGAGAAGGAAACTCCCGAAAAGGTAATTGTTAAGGGTTGCGTGTTTGACTTCCGCAATGCTCTGCTCCCTGTTGAGTTTAGCGTTTATGAGCCATACGCTCCCGCAAAAGCTCTCGATTATTTCGAAAATCTCGGCGCTTCCTCTAGTTCTCCTGTCTTCACCAGAGTTCAGGGTATTCAGGTATCCAAAACTATTGTACGCAAGACCGAGGAAGAGAGCGCATTTGGTGAAGCTGTTGTAAAGGAAACTCGTACTTCTCAGCGTGACTTTGTGATTAACTGGGCACAGCCTGAGACTTATGAGTGGGATAGCGAAGATACTTTGTTGGCTTCTGAACTGGGTGAGATGATGACCGCTCGTGAGGTTCATCTTGCTGAGATTAAGAAGCGTCAGGACGAGTATCAGGCTTCTCGTGGTAACGCGGCTGCGGCCGGTGCTTCCAAAGCAACTGCGGCTCCCGCAAAGGGCGACTACAACTTCTAATTAAATAGGGGTAGTTATCTACCCCTTTCATTTCCTCATTATAAATAAAATAATTAAAGGAGAAAGATAATTATGAGTTTGCTTGACCTTAAACCACATGAAGTATCAAGAGATTTAAGAGGATATTCCGTTTTATTCTATGGCACTCCTAAGTCTGGTAAGACTACGATTGCCAGTAAATTTCCCGGCGCGCTTCTTCTCGCTTTTGAGAAAGGTTATAACGCGTTGCCTGGCGTATATGCCCAGCCTATCAATAGCTGGGGCGAATTTAAGAAGCTCTTTACAGAGCTGAAAACTCCAGAAGTACAGGAAAAGTTCCAGACCATTGTTATCGACACCGCAGATATTGCTTATAGCTATTGCGAGAAGTATGTCTGCAATCGTGAAGGTGTTGATACCATCGCGGATCTACCCTATGGTAAGGGTTATTCCATGGTTGGTACCGAATTCGACGAGGCAATCCGCAAGATTCTTCAGTTGAATTATGGTCTGATTTTGATTTCTCACTCTACTGACAAGGTGTTTAAGGACGAAGAGGGTAATGAGTATAACCAAATCGTTCCTACTCTTGATAAGAGAGGTCGTCTGATTTGCGAGAGAACTTGCGATATCATTGGTTATTCTACTTCTGTGAATACCGATGAAGGTGTTCAGACTCGTCTCTTTATGAGAGGTACTCCTCGTTATGTAGCGGGTTCTCGTTTCAAGTATATCCCGAACTCTATTGAGTTTACCTATGATAATCTGGTAAGCGCAATCGCGGGAGCTATCGACAAACAGGCAGAGGAAACTGGTGGTAAGTTTATTTCTAATGAAGCTACTCAGGTAGTTACAGAAGATGTAACTTATGACTTCGATCAACTAAATGCTCGTTTCCAAGAATTGGTTGGTGAGCTAATGTCTGCGAACCAGTCCAATGCCAATAAGATTACCGCTATTGTTGATAAGTATCTTGGTAAGGGAAAGAAAGTTGGAGAATGTACTCCTGAGCAAGCTGAACAGATTGACCTTATTGTTCATGACTTGGAGCTTCTAATTAAGGGCTAAGATTAAAGGAGAGTATTCTTGTATGAATACTCTCCTTTTGATTTTTTATTATAATTATGCTATAATAGTTATAGAAAATGTAAAGAAAGGAGCGTAATGATTATGGCAAAACATATGGTGAAGTGTTTGTACTGTGGCCAGATGTTTGATGCTAATATCGAACCTTTCGTAAAACCAAACGCAAGACGATATGCTCATGTGGCTTGCGCAAGGACAGAAGAAGAGAATCAAACTCAAGAAGAAAAAGACAAGCGTGAATTAGAAGAATATATCAAGGAATTATTTGGAGTTAGCACTATCCCAGTCAAAATTAGGAAACAGATGGACACCTTTAGAAAAGAAAAAAATTATAGTTATTCTGGAATGAGGAAAACGCTGAAATTTTTCTTTGAAGTTAAGGGTAATCCGATCGAAAAAGCTAACGGCGGTATCGGTATTATTCCTTGGGTATATGATAAAGCATTTGACTATTGGAGAGCTTTATGGGAAGCTCAAGAGCGCAATAAGGGAGTAGAAATTCAGAAGTATAATTTGCCTGTGCGGGAGATTCACATTGTTCCTCCTAAGAGAGAGCCAATGAAGCATACGCGGCAATTATTTACATTCTTAGATGAAGGAGAGGAAGATACATGAATAGTAGTTATGTTGATACTGCTGCTATCACACAGATTATCGGTTGTGTCTTCAATAATGCCGCAATCCTCGATGACACAGACAAGTATATGATCCACGAAGAGGACTTCGTAGAAGATTTTCACAAGATTGTATTCGGTAGTATGTATAATATTCATCTGACAGGTAGTCAGGTTAATATCGACGCTATTATTGACTATCTAGCCAATAGACCTAAGTTTGATGCAATCTTTAAGAAGAATAAAGGTGTTGAGTATCTATTAGAAGCTTCTCAAAATGCTCGACAAGACACTTTTAACTACTACTATGGTAGATTGAAAAAGTTCACTTTGTTAAGAGCTTATGATAGTTATGGAGTGGATGTAAGTGGATTGTATGACGCAGATAATCTTCTTGATACTAAGAAGCGTCAGCAACAAGAGGATTGGTTAGATGCAACTTCACTAATTGATATTGCAAATACGATTGATACCAAGATTGATGAAATCAAGAGTAAGTATATTGAAGATGATTTAGGTCTTGGGTATCAAGCGGGTGATGGTATCATGGAGTTAATCGAGGACCTTGAGAAGCATCCAGAGGTCGGTATTCCTCTTTATGGACCGCTTATCAATACGGTAACAAGAGGAGCAAGATTGCGGAAATATTACTTGCGGTCCGCAGCTACTGGTATCGGTAAAACGAGAAGTATGATTGCGGATGCCTGCAATTTTGCGTGTAATCGTATCTACCATGAACAGTTTGGTTGGATTAAGAATGGCGCGTCTCAACCAACACTCTTTATTGCCACAGAGCAAGATAAAGGTGAAGTCCAAACAATGATGTTGGCTTTTCTTTCTTGTGTAAATGAGGAGCATATTCTTAACGGTCAGTATCTTGAGGGAGAACGCGAGCGAGTCGTAGAGGCGGCGAAGATTATTAAAGATAGCCCTATCTGGATTGAGGAATTACCAGATTTCTCTTTGCAAGATGTTGAGAATAAGATTAAGAAGAATATTCGAGAGCATGATGTTAAGTATGTCTTGTTCGACTATATTCAGACCTCTTTGAAAATCTTGGAGGAAATTACCAAGAAGACAGGCGGTATCCGCTTGAGAGAGGATAATATCTTGTTTATGCTTTCCGCAAGACTGAAAGATTTGGCAAATAAATATGGTATTTTTATCATGTCAGCAACTCAGCTGAATGGTGATTATAAAGATAGCGAAACTCCTGACCAGAACTTACTACGTGGTGCTAAGAGTATTGCCGACCGAGCTGACGTAGGTATGATTTTGCTAGGTGTTTCAGAAGAAGATTTAGCAAAGTTAGAACCAATTTTTGAAGCAAACCCCAATCTTCAAAGACCAAATATTAAGCTCTCTGTTTACAAGAATAGAAGAGGCTCTTATAAGGGCGTGTTTTTATGGTGTACGGCGGATTTAGGTACTTGCCGCATTCATCCTCAGTTTTGTACCACTTGGCACCATGAGATGGTTGGCATTGAAGATATTAAGGTTATTGTAGACGATGGACCCAGCGCGTGGGATAATAATTAAGGAGAAGATAATATGAAGAACTCTAAGGCTATTGATTATCAGATTACTAAGAAGCAGTTTGATGGTATCCTTTCTACTCGTAAGGACGATGAAGCAAAGAAGAATCCATATCAGTATGTAATGAATATCATTAATGAGAGTTATGGTTTGCGTGGTACGGTAACTCATCTCGTTATTATTGAGTAATGTCTCGTTATTATGATAAAGACGAGCTAAAGGAGAAACTAGAACTAGAGCAGATTTATGACTTGGTAGAAGCTTGGGGAGGCGAGCCTGAGTACACAGATGGAGGGCTTATCTCCCAAACCATTTGTCACAATCTACCTGGCGAAGGTTCCCGCAAGCTTTATTATTACACTAATACTCGATTGTTTAGATGCTATACTGGCTGTATTGACCCTACTTTTGATATCTTTGACCTATGTATTAAGGTAATGAAAAATCAAAAGCAACTGAAATGGGAAATGTATGATGCTATGGATTATATAGCATCGTACTTCGGTTTTGATGGTATCGAAAAGCAAGATGAACAATCGGAGTTAAAAGACTGGGACATATTTAAGAAACATAATCTGCGGCTTCCAGAAAAGAAATCTATGGTTCAGCTAAAGGAATATGATCCAGTTATTCTTACTCGCTTTGCTTATCCCCGAATCTCTCGCTGGGAGCAAGAAGGAATTAGCGATGAAGTGAGTAAGAAGAATCTCATTGGCTACTATCCAGGCGGCGAGCAAATCACAATCCCGCATTTTGATATTGATAATCGTTTGATTGGTATTAGAGGTCGTTCTTTGGCGGCAGATGAAGCTGAAAGATATGGCAAATATAGACCTCTATTGATTGGTAAGCAGTTATACAATCATCCATTAAGTATGAATTTGTATAACTTAAATAATAGCAAAGATAATATCGCTAAAATCCACGCGGCAGTTATCTTTGAGAGTGAGAAATCTTGCTTAATGTATCAATCATATTATGGACATGAGAACGATATTTCTGTCGCTATTTGCGGAAGTAGCTTATCGAGCTACCAGGTTGATTTGTTGAAGCAAGTTGGCGCGAGAGAAATTGTGATTGCTCTTGATAGGCAGTTCCAAGAAATTAGCGATGATGAGTTTAAGCGATTAAAAGCTAAACTTATTCATTTTTATAATAAATATAATAACTCTATAAGAGTAACGGCTATATTCGATAAAGCTATGATTTCACCTTATAAAGCTAGTCCTATTGACCAAGGACCGCAAGTTTTTGAGAAGTTATTAGCCGAACGAATTATTCCAAAAGGTTAAGGAGGTAAATCATGGATTATTAGCTGATTAAGCCTATTCATGACGGTTACTCCGCTATTGAACAGGTATTGACAAATAGAGGGATTAAATTTGAAGATATTGACCATTATCTTAATGTATCAGAATCAGATAATTTATCACCCCTTTTACTCAAAAACATTGAGAGTGCAGCTAAGATGATTTTTAATCAACTTAGTAGAGATAGTTTTCATATTCATGTGCAAGTAGATAGCGACTGCGATGGATATACTTCAGCAGCTTTATTATTGAATTATATCCATGCCGTATTTCCATCTGCTATATCACATATTTCATATAGTTTCCACGATGGCAAGATTCATGGTATTAACCCTGAGTTGATTCCACCAGAGACATCATTGGTCATTGCACCAGATTCAAGTTCTAATGACTACGATATTCACAAGGCTCTTCATGACAAGGGTATTGAAGTTCTTGTATTGGATCACCATTAGGCTGAGAGAATTTCAGAATATGCCTGTATCGTAAATAATCAGCTTTGTGATTATCCTACTAAGTCGCTTTCCGGTGTTGGTGTAGTTTATAAGCTATGTCAATTTATTGATTCTCTGCTTCCCGCAGATCAACAGAAAGCGGATCAATTCTTGGATATAGTAGCTATTGGCTTAGTTGGAGATATGATGGATTTGAGAGATTTTGAAACACACTATCTGGTTCAAACTGGATTAAGTCAAATTCAAAATCCATTTATCAAAGGTATGGCGGAAAAGAACCATTATCAGTTAGGCGATCACCCTACTCCTATCGGGGTGGCTTTCTACATTGTGCCGCTTATTAACTCAATTACAAGAGTTGGAACGATGGCTGAAAAGACTCTATTATTTGAGTCGATGCTTAATTGGAAAGCTTTTGATTTAGTTCCTTCAACTAAGAGAGGATGCTCTGGTCAACAAGAGACAAGGTTGGAACAAAGTCTGCGGACTTGCACTAATGTCAAGAATCGGCAGACTAGAAATCAGGATGCCGCAGTTGAACAGGTTAAAGCGATTATCGAGAATAATAAACTCCTCGACCATAAGATTCTGTTAATTAAATTAGAACATCCTTCTTTTGATAGAGGTATCACTGGTTTAATTGCTAATAAACTTATGGCAGAGTATCAGCGGCCTGTGGCATTGTTAGTGGAAGTAGAAGAAGATGGGAAAATCGCTTGGAGCGGTTCGGCACGTGGATATGAGAAATCTAAACTAAATGATTTCAGAGGCTTTTGTCGAGATAGCGGTTTAGTTTATCTTGCTGAAGGTCATCCTAATGCATTTGGTTTCGGTATCTTAGACGAGAATTTTGATGCCTTTCTCGAATATGCCGATAATGCACTCAAGGATATAGAATTTTCACCAAGTTATAAAGTGGATTTTATTCATTCTGTAAACAACTTTAATCCTAAAGAAATTCTTGAACTAGGTAACATGAAAAATCTTTGGGGTCAAAATGTTGATGAACCACTTATCGCGGTGGAAAATGTTGCAGTAACAAAAGACATGATTACACTCATGGCAAGAGATAGGAACCCCACGTTGAAGATCCAATTACCCAACGGAGTTACTTGCATCAAGTTTAAATCAAGCGAAGAGGAGCTGGATAGTTTGTTCAGCGAAAACGGTTGCGTGACTATTAATCTTGTGGGTAAGGCCGAAGTAAATAAATACTTCAATAGTGTAACACCACAACTTATTATCTAGAATTATGAGATTATAAATCGTCAGGAATATTATTTTTAATGATTGCGCGACCTCTTACTAAAGGAGGAACAATCAAATGAGTCGTTTTATTAAAGTTATCACAAGTTTAATCATTATATTGTCTTTATGCGGATGTGGCTATGGCCTAGTGGTCACTACTCAAGCCTATTCCGTGCCGTATAACGAAACTGTTAGTTATACTCTTGATGATATGGATACATTGGTTGAGCTTATTGCGGAACAAATCTCGAATATGAACGCCGCACATCAAATGGCTGAAGCTGCTAGATAGCTAGGCTATAGTGAAGACCATGACGTCATTGTATTAGCAAAACAAGAACACGCTGATGCAAATGCTTTGAGAATGAAATATCAAAGCGTATATGACCAACTCATGGAACATTGGCATCAAAAGGAAGAAGAGTACCCAACAGCTACTTATATATGGACCTACTTCAAAGATCTGGGCTACAGTAACCAAGTTTGCGCTGGCATTCTTGGTAATATAATGGCTGAAACTGGAGGTAACACATTAGACATTCAAGCCACGATTTCTGGTAACGGATATTATGGTATATGTCAATGGAATAAAGCCTACTCAAATGTATGGGGAGCCTCGTTAGAAGAGCAATGCGACTATCTGCGAGATACTATTGAGTACGAGTTCGATACATTCGGTTATGTCTATAAGAGAAACTTTGATTACAATAGTTTCTTGGATTTAACCGACATTAAAAGCGCTGCTCTGGCATTTGCTAAATGCTATGAGAGGTGCGGTTCTGGGAGCTATTATACGCGACAGCAAAATGCTATTGCTGCATATAATTACTTCATAAGTTAAAATAAATAATCGACGAACTGGCCGGAACCTAGACGGCCGTTCGCCGAAACTAAAATAGGGTTTACTATTTTTGGAAAGGAAAAGTGATATGAATATTTTATATGTAGATATGACTAGTATGAATGTTGAAGAAGTAGCTTCGCTGCATGAACAACTCTCCTATAAGCTAAATGGAGATTTAATTACACTACCGATGAATACTAGACTGCTCTATGATGTGAGATTGGAAGATTTGTATGATTTAAAAGCTAAAGTAGATGCAGCGATTAAGGAGAAGGAAAATGGAACTAACACGTAAACAAGAGGAAGGATTGAGAATTGCAGTAGAGCGATATCACCAAAATGAACCCTATACTGTGATTGCTGGATACGCCGGTACCGGTAAATCAACACTTATTAAGTTCATTATTTCTGCTCTAGATATCAATCCTGAACGAGTGGCCTATATTGCTTATACGGGCAAAGCAGCTCAAGTGTTAAGAAATAAAGGTTGTCCAACTGCGATGACTGCGCACCGACTGCTCTATAAATCCTTACAGCGAGCTGATGGCACCTTCATTCATATTCCAAGAGAGTCACTCAACTCTGATTGCGACATTGTCGTGGTAGATGAGGTCTCTATGTTGCCAAAACAGATGTGGGAGCTATTACTATCGCATAATGTTTATGTAATTGCTTGCGGCGACCCAGGTCAGTTACCTCCTATTGGCGAGGAGAATGGTATCCTCGATCATCCGCATATCTTCCTTGACGAAATTATGCGGCAGGCCGCAGAAAGTGAGATTATCCGCCTGTCCGCAGATATTCGAGCTGGTAAGATCATCAAACCTTACAAGGGTTCAGAAATCAACGTAGTTCGACAGAGAGACCTTTGTGATGGTATGTTCACATGGGCGGATCAAATCCTCTGTGGCAAGAATATTACTCGTCACACTATGAATAATTATTATCGCAATATGCGATATGGCGAAGATATTCCTGCTCCTATTGTTGGAGATAAAGTTATTTGTCTTAAGAATAACTGGGATAAGATTACTGCCACAGGTGATGCTCTTGTTAATGGGACTATTGGCACAATTGAAGAGATTGCTACCTACCCAAATCCGTGGCTTAATCCTATGTGCATCATTGATTTCGCACCAGAGACTATTGATGAAACAGACCCTCGTGATCAAGTATTCCATGAACTCTTGATGGACTATAAGCTTATTACTACAAAAGAAGCGACTGTTAATAAAGAAAACTTCCGAATGTTTCCTAAGCAGTTGCGACCAGAGCAGTTTGATTATGGTTACTGTATTACAGTTCATAAGAGTCAAGGTAGCGAGTATGATAAAGTGCTAGTGCTTGAAGAAGTCCTAAAAAGAGCAGACCATGCAAGATGGCTATACACAGCCTGTACTCGCGCGTCTCAAAAGCTAACTCTTGTTCTTAAAGATTAAGCAATTGGTCAAAAGTATTTTATGCTCTTGTTACCATTTTTATATATAATAACAAGAGCAAGGAGGTTTACTATGAGCCGATATATTGATATTACTGGTCAAAGATTTGGCCGATTAACAGTAATGAATATCACGGATAAAAGAACAAAAAATCGTGGTATCATTTGGCATTGTAAGTGTGATTGTGGAAATGAAAAAGATATCCCCGGAGAAAATTTACGTCGTGGAGATAGTACATCTTGCGGGTGTATTTAGAAAGAAAAGGCTGCTGAATTATGTCGTCAAAGACGTTTAGATTTAACAGGATAGCGTTTTGGAAAACTAGTAGCTTTATTTCCTATATATAGTAATAGTAAAGATAAACATACTAAGTGGCATTGTAAGTGTGATTGCGGAAACGAATTAGATGTTGATATGGGTAATTTAAGACAAGGATTTTCAGCTTCTTGTGGATGTACTCAATCTAAAGAAGAGGAAAATATTATTAAATTATTAACTTCCGCTAACATTACTTTTGACTATTAGCATAAGTTTGAAGATTTTCCAGAAAAACGTTTTGATTTTTGGGTAAATAATCAATACATCATTGAGTTTGATGGTCAATAGCATTTTTCTTATACTGGAAGCGGATGGGACACAAAAGAGCATTATGAGAGAACTCATCAAAGTGATTTATAGAAAAATTTATATTGTTTTAATAAAAATATTCCTATCATTCGGATTCCTTATAATTCGCACTATGATTTAAAAGATTTAATGCTGGATACCTCACATTATGTATTAACATAGATGAATGAAAAATCATATTATGAATTACATTAATTGCCTTTATACTTAAAATATGCTATAATATTTATATAAAAGGTAAAGGAGATAGTTTATGAGTTATTTCAACAATCATGCTCATACAGAATATAGCAATCTCCGTCTTCTCGACTGTATAAATCACCCGGAAGAGTTGATTGACAAAGCTATCGAGCTTGGATTGACAGGAATCGCAATTACAGATCACGAATCGTTGAGTGCCCATATGAGAGTCAATAAGTATGCTAAGAAGCTACAGGAAACTCATCCTGAGTTTACCGTAGCATTGGGCAACGAGATCTATCTGACCGATACGCGAGAGATGGGTCAGAAGTATTATCACTTTATTCTTCTCGCAAAGAATGAGCATGGTTATAGAGGTCTAAAAGAATTGTCCTCTATTGCATGGACAAACGGTTATTATGACCGTCGAATGGAAAGAGTACCGCTCCTCAAATCTGAACTTAAAGAAGTTATGCAGAGATTTAAGGGAGATATTATTGGTACAACCGCTTGTATCGGTGGAGAATTGGGACAATCTATTCTAAACCTTGATGCTTGCGAAAAAGCTAACGATGAAAATAATGCGCGTCGTTACCATGAGCAGATTATCGACTTTATGGAGTTCGGTATTGATGTCTTTGGTAAAGATGATTTTTATATAGAGTGTGCGCCAGCGAATAACGAAGACCAGATTATTGCGAACAAGAGAATGCTTAGTATTGCTAAAGCATTTGACGTAAAGATGTGCGTTGGCACTGACACTCACTATCTCACCAAGGAAGATAGATATGTGCATAAATCCTATCTTAATTCCAAAGGTGGAGAAAGAGAAGTTGATTCATTTTATGAGTTTACTTATCTTATGTCTGAGCAAGAGGCAACAGATTTACTTTTGTCTAGCTATGACTTAAATACAATTTATTGGATCTACGACAATTCCAATGAAATCAAGGATAAGATTGAGTTTTACTCTCTTGAGAAGCATCAGTCTATTCCAGAAGTAGAAGTAACTCATTATGATAAGTATGATTGGTCACGAGTTCCAGAAGATATGATGGATACTTTCCGTGACGACTATAAGGTACTAACTTCTTTGATTGAATCCGATAATGAGCAAGAGAAGTATTGGATTCAAGAGTGTATCATTGCGATGCAAGAGAAAGGTCTTATCCACAAGAAAGAGTATTGGGAAAGACTTGAAGAAGAAGCAAGAGTAAAGAGAGTTATCGGTGAAAAGTTGCAGACTTGTATGTTTGCATATCCTAATACATTGAAACACTATGTAGATTTGTTCTGGGATTGCGGCAGTACGGTTGGCGCAGGTCGTGGTTCTGCGTGCGCCGCTTTGAATCATTATCTCCTTGGTATTACTCAGCTCGATCCTATCGAATGGGATTTACCATTCTGGCGTTATATTAACGATGAACGTGTTGAGTTAGGCGATATTGACCTTGACTTGGCACCGTCTAAAATTCAGAAGATTTTCGCCGAAATCCGCAAGGAAAGAGGAGAACTTGGTCTTATTCAGGTTTGCACTTTCGGCACAGAAGGTACGAAATCTGCAATCTTGACTGCGTGTAGAGGTTATCGTTCTGAGGAATATCCAGATGGTATTGATGTTGATGAAGCACAGTATCTGAGTTCTTTGATTCCTCAAGAACGTGGTTTCTTATGGCCTATTGAAGATGTTGTCAATGGTAATCAAGAGAAAGGCAGAAAGCCTGTTAAAGCATTTGTGACTGCGGTTTCGCAGTATGACGGACTCTTAGACATCATTGTTCGTATTCAAGGTGTGGTGAATAAGAGAAGTAGTCACGCATCTGGTGTTATTCTCTTTGATGAAAATATCTATGATTCTGCCGCAGTCATGCGTACCCCAAAGGGCGCATTGATTACCCAGTGGGATCTACATGACCAGGAGGCCGCAGGTTCTGTGAAATATGACTTCCTGTTAACAAGCGTGCAGGATATTATCATTCAGACTATTGAGCTTTTTCAAGCTGATGGAGTTATTGAGAAAGACTTAACTCTTAGAGAGGTTTATAATAAATATCTACATCCATCTGTTCTTCCGCAGGATGATGAAGCTATGTGGACTGCTCTGGCAAATGGTGATGTAATTGGTTGCTTCCAGTTCGATAGTGCGGTAGGCGCACAAGCAGCTAAGAAAATCCGTCCACATAATCCTCTTGAAATGGCGGACGCCAATGGTCTAATGCGTCTTATGGCTTCTGAGCCGGGCGCAGAAACTCCGATGGAAAAGTATGTCAGATATAAGAATAACATTTCTTTGTGGTATCAAGAGATGGATAATAATGGTCTGACGAAACAAGAGCAGAAGACTTTGGAGCCTTACTTCTTATCATCTTATGGTGTGCCTCCCTCTCAGGAGCAGTTGATGAAGATGTTGCGGGACCCCGATATTTGTAACTTTAGTCTGGCTGAAGCAAACGCCGCAAGAAAGATTGTTGGCAAGAAGCAGATGAATAAGATTCCAGAACTTCACCAAAAGGTTTTGGATACGGCAAAGTCAGAGACATTGGGTAAATATGTCTGGAAGTTTGGCCTCGGCCCGCAGATGGGTTATTCATTCTCTGTAATCCACGCTCTTGCTTATAGCTTTGTTGGTATGCAAACTCTTTATCTCGCCACTCATTTCAATCCTGTGTATTGGAATACTGCGTACCTAATCGTTAATAGCGGTGCTATTGATGAAGATGAAGGCGAGCAATCTGACTATACAAAGTTAGCAAAGGCTATTGGTGAAATTCGTAACAAGGGTATTAAGGTATCTCTTGTTGATATTAACCATTCTGCACTTGGATTTAAGCCCGACGCAGAGAACAATCAAATCTTGTTTGGTCTAAAGGGTTTAACTAATGTCAACAATGATTTGATTAAAGAGATTATTGCAAATCGTCCATATGTATCTATGGTTGATTTTTATTATAGAGTAACGCCTAATAAGCAAGCTATGATTGCCCTTATTAAGGGCGGTGCTTTTGATCAGTTCTGCGATCGTAAAGAAGCTATGGTACAATATTTGTGGATGACTTGCGATAGAAAGAAGCGTTTAACTCTACAGAATATGCCCGGTCTTATTCGCTATGGTCTTCTGCCTGAAAATACAGAAGAACAAGTTCTTGCACGTCGAATCTATGAGTTCAATCGGTATCTAAAAGCAGAATGTAAGTACGATGGGACTTATTATAAGTTGGATGAACGAGCGGTTGACTTCATCTATGAACTTAGTACGCAAGTCGGTGGCATCGAGGAGAATATCGTGAATGAGAATGATATGTTCTTATTCAATGTTAAAGATTGGGATAACTTCTATTAGAAGGAAATGGATATATTTAGAGATTGGATTAAAGAGAATAAAGATAGTATTCTTGATGAACTGAATACTCGAATCTTCATGCAAGATTGGGAAAAGTATGCTAAGGGAAATATCTCCTCTTGGGAAATGGAAGTTCTGTGCTTTTATTACCATGACCATGAATTGAGCGATGTAAATACTCAGAAGTATGGTCTAGTAGACTTCTTCTCTCTACCTGAAGAGCCAATTATTGAAAAGACTTTCAAGAAAGGCGCATCTATTATTCCAATCTATAAGCTCAATAGAATTTGCGGAACTTGTATTGCAAAAAATAAGACTAAGAGTGTTGTGTATCTACTTACAACAACAGGCGTAGTATCTGTTAAATTCAGACAGGAGTATTTCGCCTTGTTTGATAAGCAAACCTTCCGCAAGAATAGTGATGGAACTAAAACCGTCATTGAAAAGTCTTGGTTCAACCGTGGCAATATGATTATGGTACAAGGTATCCGTAGGGGCGATGAATTTGTAACTAAGAAGTATGCAAGTTCTAATGGTCACCAGTTATATCATATTGATGAAGTGACTACTGATGGTTCTCTTGTTTTAAGAAGCGAGAGAGCAACTGGGGAGGAAGAAGAAGATGAATAAAGTCAAAGTCATCGCTTTGTTTGGTAAAGCTGGGAGCGGGAAGGATACAATCCTTCGCGCTCTCGTTAAAGTAGACCCTGATAAATTTAATGAGATTGTGAGCTGTACTACTCGTCCTCCTCGTGAAGGAGAACAAGAGGGAGTAAACTATCACTTCTTGACAATTGATCAATTCACAGAGAAAGTCCTTAATGGCGATATGCTAGAAGCAACCGAATTTAATGATTGGCATTATGGAACTGCTTTATCTAGTTTATCAAAAGATAAAATCAATGTGGGCGTCTTTAACCCTCAAGGTATTAGATGCCTTATGGAAGATAAACTCGTAGACTTAACTGCCTATTATATACAGACTAATGATAAAGAACGTCTAATCAGGCAGTTGAATAGAGAAGAGAATCCTGATATTAAGGAGATTATTAGACGATTCTCGACAGATGAACAAGATTTTGAAGATTTAGAGGATATTGATTATCAAGTAATTAAAAATCAAGATGCAGGCGATTTACTTCGTGCTGTCGATCTTATAGCTGGGCAATTTTGTTAAATTTGCTTATCAAAAACACTATATCTTGTATAGACTATTATTTTTAATTAAGGAGTTTGATCTAAATGCTACAAGTGAAAAAGAGAAATGGTATCCTTGTACCATTTGATAAGCAAAGAATCGTTAATGCCATCAATAAGGCTTTTATCGAAGTTGATGGCACTTTATACGAAGAAGATACAGCAAATGATATTGCTGATGAAATTAAGTATAGTGCAAAGACCGCAGAAGATATTATCTCTGTTGAGGAAATTCAAGACATGGTTGAAGACTTCCTCATGCGGTCTGAGCGCAAGGACGTGGCTAAAACCTACATTCGTTATCGCTATAAGCGAGAAGTTGCGCGCTCCGGCAGAGACGATTTTATTAGGGCTTTCTCTGAGAAGATTAACGGCACAGCCATTGAGAATTAGAACGCTAATGTCGATGAAATGTCATTCGGGGGTCGAGTTGGCGCAGGTTCTGACTTGCAAATGAAGAAATACGCACTAGACTATTGCGTTTCTGATATGGCTCGCCGCAATCACGAGAACAATGAAATTTATATCCATGATTTATCTGCATATGCAGTTGGTATGCACAACTGTCTTTCTATTCCTTTTGATGACCTACTCGCAAATGGTTTCAATACTAGACAAACTGATGTGCGGCCCGCAGGTTCTGTGAATACTGCATTCCAGTTAGTTGCAGTTATTTTCCAACTTCAATCTCTCCAGCAATTCGGTGGAGTTAGTGCTACCCATCTTGACTGGACTATGGTTCCTTATGTAAGAAAGAGTTTTTATAAGCATTATGCAGATGGCTTAAGATATATTGAAGGTAAAAATATTCAATTCATTCAAGAACACGTTTATGATATTATCAACGACCCAGACTGTTTTGAAAAGTATCTATCTATAGATTCTGATTGGTGGAAAAGTAATGAAAAAGCTTACCAATATGCTTATGACATGACTGTTAAAGAAGTGCATCAAGCGGTAGAAGGTATGTATCATAACCTCAATACTCTCCAATCTCGCTCTGGTAATCAATTACCTTTTACTTCTATCAACTATGGTACTTGTACGTTACCAGAAGGCAGAATGGTCACAAAAGCATTGCTTGATGTTTCTATTGAGGGACTTGGTAGATTACATAAGACTTCTATCTTCCCCTGTGGCATCTTCCAGTGCATGAAGGGCGTCAATCAAAAGCCCGGTGATCCAAACTATGACCTGTTTAGGCTGGCCCTAAGATCTACTGCAACTAGACTTTATCCCAACTATGCTAATGTTGATTGGTCTGGTAATACGGGATATGACATCAATGACCCCAAGACCTATTTCTCTACTATGGGCTGCCGCACCGCAAATGGCTGGGATATTAACGGTATGGGTCAAACAAAAGATGGACGTGGTAATATTTGCCCCGTAACTATTATCATGCCTACTCTTGCTATGGAGTGTAAGATTAACTTTGATGCAGATGTAAAAGGCCATTATTCTTTTAATGATAGACAAATTTTAATTGACAGATTCCTTTATAAACTTGACCAGAAGATCCATGAAGCAAAAGATATGCTGATTGAACGCTTTGATTATATTTGTTCTCAACCTGCGGCATCTGCCAAGTTCATGTATGAGAATGGTTTGATGGCAGGATATGATGGTAAGACTACTCGTAGTGCTCTTAGACATGGTACTCTTGCTGTTGGTCAGATCGGTCTAGCTGAGACTCTGCAAATCCTTATCGGCCAAGACCATACTACTCCAGAAGGTATGGAGCTAGCGAAACGAATTGAACAACTCTTCAAGGATAGATGCGCAGAGTTTAAGGAACAATATAAGTTAAACTTTGGTGTATATTATACACCTGCTGAGAATCTTTGCTATACCGCTATGACAAAATTCAAAGAGAAGTATGGAGAGATTCCTAATGTGAGTGACAGAGATTACTTTACTAACTCTATTCATGTTCCAGTCTGGAAAGAAATGTCTCCGTTCGATAAGATTGATATTGAAAGCCAGTTAACTGGATACTCTTCTGCTGGTTGCATCACCTATGTTGAACTTGATAGCGGTGTCAAAAATAACATTGATGCTTTGGAAACTCTAGTGCATTATGCTATGGAACATGACATCCCTTACTTTGCTATCAATGTTCCTAATGATACTTGTCTTGAATGTGGATTCATGGACGAGTTCAATGACCACTGCCCTGTTTGCGGAAGCCATCATATCCAGCAGCTTAGACGAGTGACTGGTTATCTAACTGGTAACTATACGACTGCATTTAATGCAGGTAAAATTGCAGAAGCAAATGACAGAGTAAAACACGCTGGTCGATTGGAGGAATGACCTATTCGTTACGCAGGAATTATTTATAATGATTTTTCTTCAGCACCTGGTGTGTGTCTATCATTCTTTACTCAGGGGTGCCCCTTCCATTGTGAGGGGTGCCACAACCCTGAGACTTGGGATTTTGATGGCGGAAGAGAGTTTACGCAAGACACTTTACAATCAATCATTGATGGATTGAAAGCCAATGGAATATATAGAAATCTATGTATCATGGGTGGAGAACCTTTATGTCAAGAAAATTCGTTTCTTACCAGATTGGTTGTAACAACAGTAAAGAAAGAATTGCCAGATACTAAAATCTATATTTGGACAGGCAATAAATATGAGGAACTACTTCATTCTTCTGACACAAATATGCGGGAAATCCTTAAGACCGCGGATGTCTTGATTGATGGCCCTTATATTCAAGCTGAACGAGATATTACCTTACCTATGCGCGGTAGCCGCAATCAGCGCATTATTAACTTACATGATGCTAATTAATTCCATTTTTGGTGGCATGATGATTGCCATAGCTAGTTATATTTATCTTCAAGTCGGTGGAATAGTAGGAGCCTTTCTCTTTTCTATAGGACTTCTAACCATTCTTAATATGAACTTTAAACTATATACTGGCGCAATAGGATTTATGCATCTGAATCCCGCGGATATGCAAAATATTACTACAATTCTCGTTGGGAATCTAATTGGAGTATGCTTACTCTTGTTCTTCCCGCACTCTGCGGCCATTCCTTTGGTCGCTACCAAACTAGCTCTTCCACTTGGATTGGTAATGATAAAAGCAATAGTATGTGGTATGTTTATGTATACGGCTGTCTCTTGCTTCCGCAATTCTGCTCCATATATGGTTCCATTATGTGTTGCAGGTTTTATTCTCTTTGGCGGTGAACACTGTATCGCAGACCTATGTTATTTTATAGCTTCTGGTTCTTTCTGTTATGAAATGTTTCCTTTCTTTATAGTGGCACTTATTGGCAACTCTTTAGGAGCCATTCTAATTGACAGAACTAAAGTTTTATGATATTATAATAAAAGAAAAGGAGAATTGCTATGACATTATATGAAATGAACTAGATTGCTTATAACAAGCTTCCTAAGATGCCGAAAGCTGAAATCCGCAGGGCAACTGAAAAGCTTGAACAGTTTCTAACTGAGCATGACTCTAAATACTACATGATGTTAAATGTAGATGGTAGATACTACACTGTATATACCTATAATCAAGAGCATGATGTAAAGAAGATGGCTTTTGAAATGATTGATGTTGCTAAAACATTGGGCGTCTTAAAAGGCATTGAAGTACAAGATGACATGGTTGAATTTTGGATTCAGCAAGATAAAACTTGCTCCATGTATGCCATGTTTGACTATACACAAGGGGTGATTGAAGTATGAACGATGTATTAGTAGTTCATTACGATCCATTTTCTGCGGAATCCCGTGTTTATATCTGCCGCGATGATTCTCAATAGCAGACAGTAATCGACTCCAATATCTCTGAATTTGCGAAGAATATTGGTTTACTTGCGGATGCAACTAATATCTTTTCTGTAAAGATTGATGCTCCATCCCATATAGTAGAAGAAATTAGACAACAGTTAATTACAAGTAATTACACAAAGCAAAAAATTGAAGTGGAAGGTATTTAATGATGTATACTTTGAAAACAACGAATGTGTATCGCGTGCCTACTGTCGAAGATGCTCTTCGTCTGCGGAAGTGGCTTGACAAGAACTGTATTGGCGAGCTAACTTCCTTTAAGTACGCTACTAAATATATTAAGGCAAAGGGCGAGATTATTGAAGAGTATCAGCTTGTAACTGCTACTATTACTATCGACAATGAGAAAGACCCTGAAGGGGTTATGCCCATCAATATGGAGGATACGGACAATGGTTAAATTTGAGAAAGTTTCTCGCTTCGCGGATGTTGATCTACCCCTGCCGACTCGTGCAACAGCCAATTCCGCAGGTTATGATTTTGTAGTCGCAGAGGATATTGTAATTCCTCCCTATGATTTTCTAAGAACTAAGATTCAGGATGATTTATTTGAGAAAGAACGCCATGAAGACTTCTATGGTTTCATTGATCCACTTTCTCTTGATGAAATGGCATCTATTACTAAGGGACTTAAAGCCAAGATTCCTTTGGTATCTACCGGTATGAAGTGTCATCTTGAGCCTGGTCAGTATCTCGAACTGAGCGCCCGCAGTTCTACTCCTCTTAAACATTGGCTGATTATCGGCAACAGTATCGGTATTATCGACGCCGACTATTGCGATAATCCTGACAATGAGGGCGAAATCTTCTTCCAGATTATCAACCTTTCTCCTTTTGCTATTCAACTTAAGCGTGGAGATAAGATCGGACAAGGAATTATTCATACTTATGGAGTAACCGATGATGATGCTGCGACAGGCGAGCGCGTAGGTGGATTCGGTTCTACAAGTAAGTAATGAGTCGCTTGTTAGCCCTTGACCAAGCCTCGAAGGTTACGGGATGGGCTATCTTTGAAGATGGAGAGTTAAAGTCCTACGGTAAGATTTCTTTAGATGATCCAAATACCGATACTAGACTAGTTTAGTTGCGATAGAATATTTAGACTTTAGTTGCAGATTATAATATCGACGAAGTAATCTTTGAAGATATTTAGCAACAGAACAATGTGGCTAATAATGTTTAGACCTTTAAGGTCTTAGCAGAGGTTTATGGAGTTGTTTCAGAGTTATTGCAAGAACTCTAGATTCCTCACTCAACAGTTCTCGCCTCATCTTGGAAATCTACTTTAGGCATTAAAGGTCGAACAAGAGCAGAATAGAAAAAGAATGCTCAACTCTATGTAGAATAGAATTATGGTATCCATGTTATCTAGGATATTGCGGATGCTGTATGCATTGGAACTCATCATATCAAGAAGAATAAATGCGCTTGGTAAGAATGCGGTCTAAATAAAATAATCCTCCTTTCTTAACTCTTAAATTTCTTGAGAGGTTTAAGGAAGGAGGATTTTATGTTTACTTTTATTGCTGAGCATTTAGTTGAGATTTTTTTTGGCTTAGTGTCTGCGGGAGCCTTAGCTTTTTGTAAATACTTACATGGCCAGTTAAAGAATTATAAAAAGCTACTTGAAGAGAGTAAAGATACTGAGCTAGAAAAAACTATAGATTCTCGTATTGAACCGATTCAGAAAGAAATCGAAGAACTTCGAAAATATATCATGGAAACTAAAGATATTGAGAAAAGTCATATGTAGCTGATTATTTCGTCTTATAAATTCCGTTTGGTTTAGCTTTGTAAAGCTTATATTAAATAGGGTTATATGACACAAGAACAATATGACCAATTAAGTGAGTTTTATCGAATATATTCTGGATTAGGTGGAAATGGTCAAGCTAAAGAATATTATGAATTAGCATTGGAATTACCAATTAAACCCGAATAACAAAAAAATAAAGGGGACTTGTCTTTAACTTGACAAGTCCCCTTTATTTGCTTTTAATCGTTGAAATATATCATTGGTTTTGGAAATTATTTCCTATCCATAAGTGGCTATTAGATCCGCTAATAGTTCCTCTTGTTCAACGGTTAAATCGGTCTCATAGCTGAACATAGCAGCATGAGTTATTTCGTGACATAACACTCTCTTCATTAAAGAAGAATTAAGATTCTCGCTGATATAGATACATTTAGTATCATTATCACAAACACCAGAAGCTAATGAACCATCGCTTCTAGCAAGAGTAGAGGAAGTTGGAGGTACTAACAATATCCTCCAACTTACCCCGTTAATATTAAGCATTGAGGTTTAACTGCGCGATTTTATTAGTTAGGCTAGTCATTTTCTTCTCTAGAACTTGACGCTCTTCTGGAGAAGCTCCATCAATCATTTCTACGATGTCCTCAGAGAGTTCTTGCATATACTTCTCTAACTCCTTAAGCTTTTCTGTCTTATCTTTATGGAGTTGCTTAGATTCCATATACATACGACGAGTTACTGGACTGCGGCCTTCGCGAGAATCGCGGATATCAATCTCGCGTCCGCGCTCTGGATAGTAAGGATAATCTTCATCGCGATCGCGCTTTTTCCATGGATAATAGCCGTCTGGACCTTCATAATACATTCTTCCATATACTCTATCCATATCTCTATGGCGATGATGGCTCATTTCTTTAGTTTCGTCCTCTTCGGCTTCTTCCATTGCCTTGACAATAGAGCAGTAATACTTAGCCTGCTCAAGGTCTTTAATCATATCAATAGCCTGACCTAATTCCTCAGTATCTACCGTATCAAGATGACTTAACTGTGCCTGAACACAGCCCATCAAGACTTCTTCCATATGCTTTAGTCGTTCCATAAATTAAGCCACCCTTTCAACAATTAGATTAGCGTTTTGAACGCTTACTGGAATAGTAGAAATATTTCTTACGCTTACTTTTCCACAGCATCCACGTGGGATATCAATAAAAATAGCGCCAAAAATATTGCCATAAGTGCTAACTGCGGTTGGCGTATAAATCATGGTAGTGGTATTGATAGGTTCACCATCAATAGCAATAGCTAATGAAATTGGTCCAGCAGTACCATCTGCGGGAACCGCGATATTACCTCCAAATGTCACGCGGAAACGCGCACGACACTGACAGTTAGTTAAACCTCGTAAAGTTACTTGACCACTACCGCTACGATGAACGGTAGAAGAGTTGCCTGCGACAGCAACATTTGTGAATAAAACATCTTGATTAGCCGTGACTGTTTGCACAGCATTAGCGGTAATTTCCATAATACAAATCCTCCTTGTTTTTAATATAAGGGGAGATTACTCTCCCCTTATAAGTTAATTTAGGCAGTTAAACCGCAACCATAAGCTGCGGTCCCGCAGTTGCAGTATGGGTTTGCAACCACATAAGCGGGAACGGGTGCCTTAGTGCCGAGCTGGCTGACCAGATAATTGTTCTGAGCCTGCTGAGATGCAGCAAGGCGGAGAGCCTGGTTCTCACTCTGGAGATCAGAGATTTTCTCCTGGCAGAGATAATCAAGGATAGCACGAGTACCAGCGTTCTGGCTGTCGATAATATCACGGGTGTGATTTGCCATAGAGGTCTGGATAGCGCAAGTGTTGGTTGCCATATTATAGTTAATATCAGCAAAACCACGTTCCATAGCGCGACCATTCTCGCAGCAGCAATCAGAAATCTCACGAGCAATACTATTCTGACCAATAGTATTATCATAACGAGCCTGATTGATAGCATTTTCAACCTGGCATACACCCTGTTGTGCGGCAAAGCGGTTAGCAACAATGTCAGAAGTTAAACCGTTAGCAAGCTGAGCGGTTTGATAGCCGAGAGAGCAAACTGCATTATTAACACCAGCAAAGCCATTCAACATTCCAGTATTCATAGCATAAAGCCCGTCACAGAGACCCTGTTGTACGCCACGAACACTACTCTGGAGACCATTCATGTCGAAACCATAAGCGATTTCCTCACGAGTTGTAGTTCCCTGGAACGCAGGAGATCCAGCGCCTTGGCCGCCCATGCCGCGACCGAAACCATTACCCCACATACCACCGTTGAAACAGAAGAGGAAGAGGATAATAATCCACCACGCACCGTTGTCCCACATACCATCATTGCGGTTATTACCACCAGTAGCAGCCGCAATATCAGCTAGACTATAGCCATTAGAATTATTGAACATAAAAATGTTCCTCCTTTAATAAGATGATTAAAGGCCAAGCATCTCTTTAAAGGCGGCAAATTCTTTGTCGAAATCTATTCCCTATTGTTTAGCTAAGTTACGAGCAATTTGCTCAATATCTGCGGATCGACCATTCTTGGCTAGATTTAAGAGGTTTTGACCCATTGGGGTCTCGCCCATCTAGCTTTCTAGCAGATTCATAGCGAGTTGCTAAGGATTCTGTCCACTCCTAAGCATTTGGATAAGTTGCATTGGGTTCATAATTCATGTCTCCTTAAAACTTAAATTTCTCAGTCTACTGCGGCTGCGCCGGAGCGGGCTGAGATTTTGGCTCCTTTCCTAACATAGCTTGTTTTAGTTGCGCTAATGTAGTCTCAAACTCTTCTCTAGTAACATACTGAGGAGAGCTGACGACTGGCTCATTCTTTAACTCATAAACATTAAGACTGGCTGTGCCATCCATGTTTATTTGCTTAGTATAAATACGTCTATTTGCTAAATCAGGAAAATAAAATACAGAGCCATCGAAATCAATGCTAATGGCGCGGGCCTCTTCAATAGAAGATACAGGCCGGCCTTTAATACCCATTTGCGGCTAGGTCTGATCCACATATTGAATACCTGGTCTTGGATACATAGGTTGCTGTGGATAGTATGGATAATTAGTTGCCAAAACTTTTTACCTCCTAAAAAAAATATTTCCTTTGACCTTTCATTAGTATATGAAAATCGTCTATGGACGATTTTACATTTTTGCCAAAAATTTTGCCAATTTTTTTGAAAAAAAATATAGGGAGCCTAATAGGCTCCCTTTTTCTTGTTATTTGCGCTTATTAACCTCAGCCTCAATTAACTGAGTGAGATAAGTATTCAAGTCACCTGTAGCCTCGGTAATATATTCCTTAGCATCGTCACTTAGAATAGTCATAATAGCGTTCATTGTGCGGTTAAATGCTTCCTTCTGAGCTGCTTCATCGAAGCTTCCAGATTTCTTCAAGCTATCTACATAGGTTTGATTGGTTGCAATAACGCAATCAACAACAGTCTGATAAATCATATTAGTGTACTTCTGAGCAGTCTCATTATCGGTCTTAGAGTTAATCTCATTGCGCTTAGCAGTCAAGTAGTCAACGAGATATTTAGTCAAAATACCGAGTAAAGGAATAACACATACCTGGATAATCTGAATCACAATTTCTGGCATAATAATTCCTCCTTATTGTATATAATATATCAAACAAAAGGAAGATTGATTATCTTTTTCTGTCCAAATCAAATCTCTCCTACAAGCGGAGCCGTAATGTAGATTCTGAGATTTCTGGACATTCTTTCGCGAGTCTAGTAATTGGTTCATTCTTGCGGAAACGCTAATATAGTTCCTCGAAATTCGAGGGAAGAGGTTTCCTTGGTCTACCAAACTAGACACCATTAGACTTGGCGGCCGCAATTCCTTCAGCCTATCGTTGTTTAATATAGGTTCTCTCTTGTTCAGCCTAGAAGGATAATACCTATAAGACAAGATCAGAGATAAATGTACCCATAACGTCTTTACAATATGACGTGTCTAATAATGGCATATCTAATACTTTAATATCTACTTTCTTAGTCTTGGTAATTAATCCCCATTGTTCTAGAATCTCTGAGTAATTACGACCTAATCTATCAATGCTCTTAATAATAATCATATCATTTGGCTGAATTGTACTCACTAAATCCTAGTAGGCTGGACGATTGAAGTCCTTACCTGATTGTTTATCAACGAAGATATTATCTCTATCTACGCCTGCATCAGTTAATGCAATAATCTATCTGTCTAGATTTTGATCTCTTGATGAAACCCTTGCATATCCATATAACACCTTTATCACCTCATTATATAATGAAAATTTGGCAAAGTTGATTTAACAACTTTGCCAAATTTTTTGGTAAAATTATTCAGTAATCCCAGCCGCAACTAGAATCTTCTTCATGTTCTCCGCGAGATCAAGAGGAAGGCAATCCGCAGAATAAGTAATTTTATCTAATTCCGCGGTTGTAGTTGCGCGTCTTGCTAGAGTTAAGAGGTGATTACAAAGAGTCGTGTGGTACAATTTATGCGCGGTGGCTTTTTCCGCAATAGTCTTGATTTCTACTGCGGTAAACATACGACACAGTTTCTTATCAGCATGATAGGGATATCCCTTGGCTCCTTGTTCGATAGCTGATAAAGCAGTCGTTAAGTTAATTTGATCTGTCTCTTCAAGGCTAAAATGTTCTATGCCTTCTGTTGTTTCTACGTCCATGCCAGCAACGATAGTTTGATTGCAAATTTCTGAAAGATTAGATAGTTTCTCTGTTTGGATTTCTTCGAATGGGCGGTTATCTAGCTCTTCTTCAATAGTATATTCGCCATTGTAAGCTTCCGCTTTGGCGATTTTTTCATTACCTTCGCTCCATCTCAGCGTGACAGCGGAGAAAACCTGCTCAATATTTGGCTCGTCCTCCGTTCCGTGGTTGACCTCGGTACAAAGTTGATATTTGATGATTTTCATGGCGCACCCTCCTTAGCCCGTTTTCTTGGTGTACTTAACCAAAGCATAGACACCTGTGTCAAGCGAGGGTTCTGAATAATTCCATATAACAATGGAATTCCCGTTACCTGCTATTGAATATCTTGTGCCATTCGTATCATAATAAGGCAAAGTAGTCCCCCGCATACCAGAATAGGCAATAACTGAAACTATAACACCAGGCTCATCAGATGAGAATGCAAGAGTTTTATACGTTCCTTGTGCTGGAATCGTCCCGCAATCAATTAACTTCGCGTACACCGACTTGTCGAGATACCGCTCTGTGGTACGGAACTCTATACCCAGCCGCATAGGCGGATTGACCCATTCCCATTCGCCCCAAGTATTCTAATTACCATTATAATATCGGTGCAGCTCATAGCCCTCAAATGTATAGACGATTTGATGACGGTTGTAATCGCCACCCTTATTCAGCACGATCATAGAAGAATACGCAATGAGACTCCCATTAATGGTGGGGGCATTTTGTGGCGCGGCATCCCATGCGTACCAGCCAGCTTGCCAGATGGTATTTAAATTATCAGATGCAGTTAAAACTTTAGCTCCTCCACCTAATCCATATCCACCAGGTGCTGCGTTAATGTTTGCACGCGCCTATGTTTGTTGTGCAGGCATCAAACTTTGAGTTGTATAAAGCACAGTATCAGAGATTATAAGTTCTTTAACTTTATCAGTAATATCTTCTCCATCTTGAGTAATTTTGGCAGAAAAAGTACCATTACCAATTACAAAGGCTGGAGCAAGACCATGGCCGTAGGAATCATTATTGCTATCGTTGTAGTAGTCATAGCCAGCGACCCCGTTACTGGCGACAATGCACACAGTGAGCGCAATATTAGAGGTGCGCGACCGCTCCCAATACTAGCCTGCACTTGTTGTCAACACACCATTGGCGTTCATTTGATACTTTATTCTTGTTGCATTAGAAATATAATAGTTATATCCAGCGTTATGCCCCTTGGTGCATTCAGAGTTGGAGGTTGTGGAATTAGATTTGGTTAAGTTTGAATAGTTATCTAATCCCATCTCAGTTTCAGATGGAATCCAGACGGTTTCATCATTGTAAACAGCGGGATCACTATGACTAGCTGATAGATTAGAACTAGTACCTTTACTTACAGTTTTAATAAAACTTTTAGCTTCACAAGCATTATAGAAATTCTAGCACTATGTTCTAGCAGTAGAGCCAATCCACATGGCGTTATCACCGAAAGCAGTGATTATAGGCAAAGTGCCTTTAGTCTAGAAAGTTGTAGTATTTTCTCCATCTTGATTAAAACCAATAACCATCATAGTAGCTGCATTGGCACCAAGAACGGCAGTAGAGAGATTTACTAGCTTAGTAGCACCAAGACTAAAATATTCTTGTGCCTTACCAGCAAGGGTAATAGCGTTAATCTATTCCCAAGTATATGGAATCTCCTAACCGTCTGCGATAGGAGTAGAAGGCTTTGCAGGAAGTCCAGATTCATATGCCATATGATTATCTACATACTACTTAGTTGCTGCTTCTAAATCTTCTGCGGGGTCGCCACTTAGGACTAAAGGCCCAGTCATTGTTCCGCCAGAAAGAGAAAGTGCCCCAATAGATTCTGGTGTAATAGGATCCGCTCCATTCTTACTATGCGTAGAAGCATGGAATTTAGCAGACTCATAGGAAGTTGTTATTACGCCAGTACCAGATTTAAAAGTAATAGTAGCAGGAACTTCTGCGATTGGAGGACGAGTAGCATAGAAACGAATAGCGCCATCACTTAATTCACTCTTATAAAAGATACCTTCATCATTACTAATATTTACTATTGCATCACTTGTTGCTTTTAATCCATTGATTGCAATTTCTACCGTCCAGTAACCAGTAAGGTCGTCTACCTTGTGATAAGTCCAGTTATTGTAGTAGTCAGCAATAAACGGTATGGAGTATAATGATCCTATATATAAGGCTTGCATATCTGTACCATCAATAGTCCCGTTCCCATTAATGTCACAAGCCCAACTATCCGGGTTAGCAGTATCAACCTTAGTTGCAAAATAAACAGAGTTCATCAAATCATCTTTTGTCCCCACTTTGCCAGTACCATTGATGTCGCCGCGCATTCGACCTTTAGGAATAGTAAAAGCTAGAAATGAGCTAGTCTATTGACCTTGTAAAATACATTTTATGCTCACTTTAATTCTCCTTTCATCTTCTAAAAAGTACACTTAACTGGGCTTTGGTCAATCATAGATAATTTTCTTAGCTTGCTTTTTATGTATATCTGAAAAGGTAAGATACCTACTTGAAGGGAAAAGGGTTTCTATACCTTTTTCCCAATTTTTTATTATCTAGTTTCTGGGAGTATTTTTCCCATAAAAAAGTGTACTTTTTCTCGGAAAATCTTTTGGCATTTTTAAAAGAGCTAGATACGAAGGAGGTTATAATCTTGCCTAAATGTATTTTAGCTGAGCAAGGCGGAAAAGGTGGAGGAAGCGGCATCGTTCTTATGAAGATCGAAGTCACCACTAAGCCTACTAAGACCAGCTATCTTGCGGGCGACAGCTTTAATAGCGCCGGTATGGTCGTTACCGCATCTTACGGTACTGGGCAAGCGGTTCTAGCAACCGCAGAAGTTAGTGGATATTCTGTATCCCCTAGCGTCTTAACTGATGGTACTACTTCCGTAACCATCACCTACTCTGAAGGTGGAGAAACTTGCACTACGACTCTAGCAGTCACGGTCACGCATAGGCTCTCCGCGATTACTGTAACTACTAAACCCAATAAGTTGATTTATGAGTATGGAGATACTCTTGCTACCGCGGGTATGGTAGTGACAGCTAGTTATTCCGATTCTCAAACTAAAACTGTAACTGGCTACTCTTGTTCTCCAACAACTTTCTCAACTGTTGGAAATCAAGTAGTTACAGTTAGCTACACAGAAAATGGAGTTACTCAAACTGCGACTTTTAATGTCACAGTCAATCGTAAGTCTGTAGCCAAACCTACGTGGAAGAGTAATCTTACATATACTGGAAGCGCGCAATCGGTTAGTAGCGCCAGTTACTGGAATAACTACAATACTAGTTACATGACTATCGGTGGCACAATCTCTGCAACTAATGCTGGCACTTATATTGCTACCTTTACCCCAGGAAGCAATTATCGCTGGACGGACGGAACAACCACCGCGATCAATGTCAACTGGACAATCAACAAAGCAACAGGTAGTTTGAGTGTAAGCCCAACAACAGTAGCTATTAATGGTAATAACTATAGTTCCGGCGTAGCTGTTACTATTACTCGCGCGGGCGATGGTGCTATTAGTTATAGTCCTACTAGTATTTCTGGTTTAACACTATCTCTTAATGGCAATACTCTTACCATTAAAGGTAATGGTTCTACTGCGGTTTCCGCAAAAACTATTACTATTAGTGTCGCCGCAGGTACTAACCATACTGCTCCTGCCAATAAGACTATTACCGTTAGTGCAGAATATTGGTCTTGGGGCGCAGATGGTGGCACTGTTGATGCAGCATGGTTTACGGGACTAAAGAACTACCTTGCTTCTCATACTGGTGCATCTATTAAGACTAGTAGCGGTGGTGCCATTCTTGGTACAACTAAATCTGTAACGCTTTCAAGTGCAGTATTAGGTACTACTACTCACTTAATTAGAGTTATTGGCGTAGACCAAGATGCTAATAATACAGTTACATTCCAGACTAAAAACTGTTTAAGTCAATATACCACTTTTGGTAGTAGCGCAGTATGGATTGGTTCTACAGCTAGAAGCCTATGTCAAAATTACTATAATGCCTTCCCCGGTAAAGCAGCCATTAAGACAATTAAAAAAGGTACTTGCCCCAATTATGGTGACAGAAATCAAAATGTAACTTATAATGACGAAACAGTATTCTTGCTTTCAGAAAGAGAATTTGGTCTTGATACCTATTCTCCTCTTTCTACAGCTAACTCTACTACATCAAAAGCAGAGTGTACTTAGGGTAAGAATTTTGCGTATAGTTATTATACCAGTAATGCTACCCGTATTATGTACTTAGGAGATACATCCACGAGTAGCTACGGTTATCCATGGGAACGCTCGCGCTACTACGACTACTCGGACTACGTGTGCCGTGTCGACGACACCGGGCACGCGGACCTCAACTACTACTACAGCAGCCGTGGCCTCGCGCCGGCTTTCGTCATTGGTAATTAAAAACTTTCAAAGGTGGGGCAGTATAGATTAAAATGTTAGCCAGTTTTCTCATATAAATAATGAGAAAGGAAGGCGTTAATTTTGTCCGTAAAAACAAAAGATCGACATAAGTCCAAGCGTGAATGTCTCCAGAAATCACGCGAACTGGTAAATTACATTTTAGTCTTAACTCGTCCTAGAGAGTTTGACGAATCTGGAAAACAAGTCAAAAAGCCCGGATTGCTTGGAGAGGGACAACCTTTCCAAGCGTTCGGGTTAGATATTATTAAATGCGGAAAGGGCATACATGCCGCCTGCTATCAAGCTAGTGAAATCTACTTGAATAGTTAGGAAACTCTAATTGCACGAAAGAAATATTGGAATTAGGCTATCGCTTATTGCGACAGTATCTTTCGTCAAATCGATCTCTGTATCTTCGAATACGCATAGACCAATCAGAAGAAACGACGCTCTTTTGAGCATCTTGCTCGTTTAACAAAGGCTATGAAAGAAACTTTATAGGATAGAGTTAATCGAGATTATTTAATCTACGAGCATTCCTACTAGAAGCCAAAGGGTTATAGAAGAGGTCGGTAATGATTTTACAAGATGTCAAGTTCTGTATTTTTCGCTCGCGCAACTACAACAACTCGAACAACGTGTGCAATGTCAACAACAACGGGAACGCGAACAACAACAACTACAACAACAGCAATGGCCTCGCGCCGGATTAGATGGAGCTATCACGTTGCAAGTCAAGCTGCGAAGCAGCGCAGACGAGCAACACCTAGAATAGTACCCCAGAATATATTATTGTCCATCTAATTATGGTTTATTCTGGATGCATTAGTTCACCTTTGTGGACTAAGAAGGAATAGAACATATTATTAAATAGTATATTATAGGTAGATGCCTTTTCATCTAAGGAGAACTTGACTATTTCGTCCCTGCGACGGATAAATGAATACGATTACAGATGCGGAACTCGCGAAGTGACCGCTATTACTGTATGATAAGGAGAAAGAAGTTGAGTTAGTAGTAGACATCTTTCGAGCGTTTTTGTAGTTTTGACGCATTATATGATTCCTCTTATCGAGTTTGTCGAAATGTTCGATGGAAAGATAGTACAATCAATTTTGAAGAGAATAGAATTGAAACAATCTTACAAACAGAAGCTGATTTGCGAGCTTGTGAATACAAGTAGCTTGTGTTTAGTTGTTTCTCAATCATTGAACGAGGCAAACCACGAGATATAAGAGCGTGTCATATCAACGACAGACTGGTACAAAATGCCCTATGTGAATAGAGCTTATTACCAGAATTAACTCCTAAGTTTATTTATGATAACTGTGCAACGCTTAAAAATAGAGGTATAGATTTTGCTTTAACAAGAGCAAAGAAACATTTGCAGATGGCTCATAGAGAGTACGGATTAGGAAATGATTTCTTTGCTTTACGAATTGATATTCGTAAATACTTTGATTCTATCGACCATGAGGCTCTTAAAGAAATTGCTAAGCGTGTTATTAAAGATCCTCAAGTCTATGAATTATGCTCGTATCTAATTGATACATTTTCTTTTAAGCTAACAAAAGATAAGCATCCAATTCCAGGCAAATAGTATTATATTGCTAAAGGTAGAAAATATATACCTGCGGATATCCAGTCTTTCCGGCCGCATCACCAATATTATGAGTGTGAAGCTAAAAGTCTCGGATTAGGAAGTCAGACATCACAGTTGTTTGCATTGCTAGCTTTGAACGAAGTTGACCATTTCATTAAAGAAGAATTACATATTAAGTATTATGGACGCTACATGGATGATTCTTATCTTCTATGTAACGATAGCAAATACTTAGCAGAATGTAAAGCTAAGATAGAGAAGAAATTAAAAGATATAGGTCTTACTCTTAACTAGAAGAAAACCACTATCTCGCGCATTACCCCTATCGCACCTAAAGATAAGGTTCATGGTACTCCATTTAAGTATCTTAAATGGAATTTCTATCTAACTACTACAAATCATGTAATCTAGATACCTTTTAAGAAAAAGATTGTTCATTAGCGCAGAAAATTGCGTAAAATGGCTGCTCTATGGCAACAAGGTAAAATTCCTACTGAAGAAATTCAGAAATCTTATCAAGGTTGGAGAGCACATATTGCTAAAGGTTCAAGCTTCTATATTATCCAAGATATGGATAATTATTTTCGTTCATTATTCAAAGGAGTTGAAATAAAGTAATGTATGTATTATTAAATCGCGGGAATATTGTAGTTGATATTCTCGACAATCTTCGTTACATTAAACTACAATCTTCTAATGGTATTGTCGTTGCCTGTTCAGAAGAAGAAGGCACTGGGGTTATCGGCTCTGACTGCGACACTCATTATGTCTTAATTCAAGCTGATACAATCAACTCTCCTAACGCAGTTCGCGTTATCGAGGTTGAAGAAATTCCATCCAATGTTACACCTAATCTATATAAGTTCGACAATGAAACTCAGAGTTTTGTTTATCGTTATAGTTTAGATGAAGCTAAAGAGCTTAAGCAGGAGAAGAACAAACTACTTTTCGCAGAGTATCTTGCTTCTCATCCATTAACATGGACAGATGGAAAAGAATATGGAGTTACAATGGAGGATCAATCTGAGATTAGTCTTAACTTAAGTCAATATCAGATCGCCGTTCAAGCAGGTATTGAATCTCCAACTCTGGAATGGCACGCTCGACACGAAGAGTGCTAGTCTTGGACATTAGAAAATCTTGTTGCATTATCTATATCCATCTCCGCGGCTGTGTATCCAATGTATCGTAAAATGCAGCAATATAAAATCTCTATCTATGGAGCATCTTCTCTAGAAGAGCTAGAGCAGGTAGAATTAAATTATGCGGACCAGGCTGAATAAGTTTCTTACCTTATTCACTGTTGGAGGTTCTCTCTATTTTATTATAGAGTTCTTGTTTAAGACCTTCATTAGTGGTGGTATGATACATTGGTCAATGTTTCTCCTAGGCGGACTTTGTTTCGTTCTTATTGGAGAAATAAACGAGGTTATACCTTGGGAAATGTCTATTATTAAACAAGGGGCTATTGGAGCTGCAATAGTTACCTCACTTGAATTTGTATTCGGCGTAATTTTGAATCTAGTCCTAAAGCTAGGAATTTGGGACTATTCAAACTTACCTTTCAATATATTGGGGCAAGTTTGTCTTCCTTTCTCACTCGCGTGGTTCGGATTAGCTCTTATAGCTATTTTCCTCGACGACTATCTCCGTTGGAAATGGTTTGGCGAGGAAATTCCGCACTACCATCTTAAAGACAAAGTTTGCCATTAAAACGAAAAATAGGGGAGAACCTTTTAATTAAGGTTCTCCCCTATTTTTTTTGTTTATTTTACGTCGATAATGACGATTTCAATATCTCCCTCAATGGCCTTGCTAGCCGTGAAGGTAATACCAGATCCAACAGTTGCCTGTGCATCATCAATCTTGTTATAGTCATCATGATTACTAATCCAAGAGATGATTGGAGGTACATTACCATTCTTGCCACACTTCAAATTAGTATTGCTATAAGAATAGGTATAAGTATCTCCAGAATGTACCCAGTTAGCTTGAGCAAGAGTAGCAGTATAAGAAACGGTAGTTACTTCATCCATCTTATTATCTGTCTCGCTCTTACTATATACATCTAGATTAGTTCTTGCGGCTGCCGCAGTTGTAGCACCGGTACCACCAGCTTTAATAGGTAAAGTACCGAACTTTGGAACACCAGAAACCTCTGCGAATAATGCTCCAGTGCCTAACAGACCAGAGACGCCATCAGTAGAATCCCCAGTTACAATAGCACCATTCTCGATAGATACCATCTTAACTGCATCAGTACCATTACCGAGCAGTAAAGCATTAACTGTCAAAGTTTTCTGTCCAGTACCACCCTATGCAACAGTAGCAGTCATATTAGTAAGAAAGATATCATCAATGTCAATCTCTTTGGTGTCTTTCTTCAAAATAGAAGCCGCATATGCATTAACTTGAACACGTCCACCAGCAGTATTAGAAATATCAATGAACAGATTGCCTGTATTCTCGCAGAAATAGGCGTATCCCTCATGCATGGGGATTTGAGTGAGAAGCTCTTCCTCGCCTCTATAAATCTTAAATAAAGCCATTATTAAATCCTCCCTTTAATCAAGGCTTTTCTATAAGGTCTTGGAAAGATCCCCATGAAACAAGGCTCTATACCTAATCTTTAGAATAAGCCGTTTTTGATGTATCTCCATCGCCGCCAATCAGCGAGTTAATATAATTGATTGAGTAAGTCTTATTGTCAACATTTTCCTTATAAGACTGTTCGATTAAACTAGAAACACCACCAGTTAACTACGCTCTATCCCACTCACCGATATTAGTCTTATAATACCAATAAGATACATCTCCACCATTACCAAGCAAGGTCCAAGTAATAGCAAAGATTTTATGAGAATCAATAGTGCCAGAATAGTGTTCCTGAATATAAGTGACGCCATTGGCTAAACTAGCCACAAACTCCGCGGTTTCAGTTAAATGATATTCAGCTTCAATATTAAGAGCATCACCAACAGGACCTTTAATACTTTTCTCACTAGCTTTCCATCCATTAGCGGTTAAAGTATACAAAACGCCAGTCTCGCTATTGAGATAAATATCTCCGATTCTCGCGCCATCAATAGCAGTAGTTGCTCCATCAGCAGTAATCTCAAGACCTGCGAATAGTTTACTACCAGTTGGAATCTTGAAAGTAAAGGTTACTGTGTCTTCACTAGTAATAGCAGAAGTGACAGACCCTTGTTCTGTCGAACCAACAAAAGTAGAAGAAACTGCGGGTTTCGGGGCCTATGGGAGCTTAAATTCCAGCTGCCATTCGGTACCTTCCGCGTTTGTTAGTCTCCTTTCAACTTGCGGAACCGCAGGTTTAAATCCTTCGTCACCTTCGATATAAGGAGCGATAGCACTAGCGTTGACTACTGGTAGCGGTTGCTGAATGCTTGCTTGATATTCAAAGACACAAGTAGTATCATCTGTCTTACTAGTTACTTTATAAATAAAACCAGTGGCTTCATTGATATAGTAATCTCCAACTCCATAATTGGTGAAAAGTGGATCGGTAAGAGTATATGTTTTATTGGTTCTTTGCCCTAACAAGCTACCATAATAGAACTTAACCGCACGAGGCAATTCAAAATGTAATTTAGGTTCATTGACCATTCCAACATCAGTTACTTTAGGCTCAAAGTCTGGCGCTCTAGTAACTGTCTCTGGGGCAGCCATTACTTGGCTACGAGGCAGAGAGAATGTCAAGATAGGATGCTTGTGAAGAGTATCTTCTTCGCTATAACCAAAACTTACAGTTGGCTCAGCATTAGCATTTAATACTTCGTGAAGAATGTTACTATCTAAAAATTCCTGAGCTACAGGTAGTTGGAATTTAAGTACAGGTCGGTTAATGTCAGTTAAGTCAAGTCTGACTTTGGGTTCTTCTCCAACACTAATTACATCAACTGTAACCTAATCAATTACTTGAGATTGCGGGATGTTGAAATGTAAGGTTGGATTGTCAATATCATCATCGTTATACTCAACACTTGGCTTTTCATCCGCGTTTAGAACGGTTGCTTCTTGCGGCATTGATAATACCTATGCTCTTGGCAACTTAAATTGAATAACTGGCATATCTTGGTTAGATAAATCAGTTTCAACATCTGGCTGCTCATTCGCATGGAGTACGATTGCAGGTTTCTTGATATCAATTTTTGGAGTATTACCAGTACAAGAAGAAATGAGCTTGTAACTAAGGCCGCTACCCTCTCCCGCAGATTCATCATATACTTTCTACCATAAAGTAGAATTTAAGTTTTGTTTATTTCCCGCTTTTAAGTCATAATTCATGCGGATCATGTATGTAGCATCAGATGGCAAACCATAAGATACCATAACAAATTCGCCCACAGAGATAGGAGATGACCATCCTTTATCTAAGTCAACTTGCGCTCCGTCAGGACCGTAATAAGACTCAAATATCTTTTTAATCTCGAAGCTCTGTCCAGCAGGACCTCCGTAGAAAGATTGCATGTCTATACCTCCTTATCCCTAGAGTGGATCGTAAATAAAGTCTACAATCACGTTATCTAACTCGCCAATAACAGTTTTATCTTCCTTGTAAACTCCATTTAGACCTTGATTTAAAATTGCACTACCTTTTTGAAATGCAGCAATGTAAGTCTCATTGGCTTCATTATATCCATTCCAATAGGTTTTATAAGCATCAGAAGTTGGGTCAGTAGGCTCTTCTCCTAATGCAGCGATAGCAGCCTCAAGAGCCGCCTTAGCCTCCTTGATAATCTTCTCGCCTTCTTGTTTCTTACTTTCTGATTCTTCCTCGTCTTTAATATAAACCGTAGGACGAACGAATTTCATGCTTGTAATAACAATATCTTCATCAAGCTCATAAATACCAGTGCGACCGATCATGATGGTCTTGCTAGCATTCATGACAACTTGCGCTCCCGGTGGAGCCTGAATACCAACTTTGGTAAACTATTTGGCACTAGAAGCACTTACAATATCATTGTAAATATCAATTCCAGAGGAAATATAATGTTTTCCATCGCCAGTGCTACTTGTATCTACTACACGATAGTAGATTTGTCCAATAGCAGACATCGCCCTCTCCTCCTTATACTCGTGTTAAAACTTCTGTTGCAGTAATACTCATAGTGCCATTATAAGTAAGAGGAAGAGAATATTGAGTAATTTGATAATTACCATAGATATTGCTATCTTTATCTTCAACCCTAATTATATTATTAGGCTCTATATAATATTTCGGCAAACAGGTTAAAGAAATAGTAGTATTATAACATAAGTTCTAATACATCATTTCTCGAATTTGGTCAAAGCAACTAGTTCCACTAGTGCTTATTGAAAACATATCATAGTATTCATTGGTTAGAATAAAGAATCTCTAACCAATCCCTTGATATTTAACAATCAAGTCCTAATCTAATCCTTCAATAAATACAACATCAGGAACTTCGCTATTATATACGGTTTTTATGTCATTATTATTAACGACTTTAGTCCTACGGCCAATATTCTTAATAGAATACTTACCGAGGGCGGAACTAGTATCTATAAAATCTAACCAGAAGTTAATAGAACCTGGGTCATTAAATACATCGGGGTTCCAATGATTTGTAGCATCCCAATTCTTGTTCATTGGATTATATAGATTACGCCACTCCGCAATTAGCTCTGAATCATAATAGTTATCATAGACACTATTAGATACCTAAGCATTAAGAGCACGACGGTATAGCTCTTCTCTCCACTCGTCGCATGGAGTACCTACTAAGGTAACTACATAACCATCCACGCTGTATTCATCAAGAGTATTGAAATCATAACGCACAATAAGGTTAGATTCTTTATCTTTGACTTCCCACATATTCTACATAGCTAGATCAATATCTGGCTTATCATCAATAGCAAGATGATAACGGATAGACACCTCTACGCCTGTTGAAGTCTTACGCTTGCCCCAAACATAAAAGTCATTCTTCACATTATCATACTTAGGATTGCGGGTAATCGCGGTTGTCGTGTCAAGATCGGTAAGCGAGTATAAAAACTTTGCATTATTATATGAACGTACATAGTCTTCTGGACTTAACTCTAATAGAGGACTACCGGTATTAAGATAATTCTTAATCTCTTGAAATACGAACTTACCATCTATATTATAGAAATATTCATAATTGCCAAGAGTGCTAACAATCTTGTCTAATAAAGTTACTACCGTGTCTCCCGCATTTAATACCAACTCTCCTGGATAAGTAAAGTCAGTATACTTATATCCAGCATCTTGTCCATAACTAAACATATGCGGATAATCTTCTTGCGCTTCAAAGCTCAAACTCTAATAGTCATTGGAGAAATATACTGGCTTATCTCCCATATATCTTACTAACATCTTAATCTCTTCATCAATGTCAGTAATAATAATATTCTCAACAGCTTCTCCGCCCCAATGATTTACCGCTTCGTAGATAATTTGGAAGATAGTAGGATATTGAATCTCTACATCTCCATTATCAAGCTAAACAAGACTTTCATGGAAGGTTACTGACGCCGGCAAGGTGCCACCCGCGGTTCCATCTAATAAACACATCTTATCTTTACCAGTGATAGAAATATTCCAACCACTAGTAGAGCGGCTAATATTAGCAGAGGATAAAACAAACAAGCCGCAAGGAAACCAAATAATATTTCCATAGTTCTTATAAGACTTTAATGGATTGTCATACCCAATCAGGACTTTAATCTTCTTGTTAATAGAAATCTCATTATCAATATCTTCAAGATTGCTATTATCAATAGAAGCAAGCATAGTAAGGTTAATGGTTCTTCTAACTGCGGAAGAACCATTAACGCTCAAGTTGCCACTCGTGATAGAACCCTAAATCTCTTTAATAGGTTCTTCGTCCTTGAAAGAAAGGAGAATAATTTTTGCATACTGTACTCGCATATGCAACTTATCTAACTAGGTTAGAAAATCCATGTCATTAAGATACTCAAACATGAATATTAACTCCTTTCTTTACTGTACTTCATCGTTGTCTGCGCGGTTAGACATTTATAGTTAATAACCGCAAATTGTGGTTTCTATAAAGCAATATACTTAATCATACCATCCATCGGGCTAAGGGTATATCGACCAGTTGGACCGAGCATAACTGGATGCTTATCGCTACCATCTTTTTCTTGGCCGATATATAGGATGGTTTGCGGGTCTGCTTCAATGTCGAAGGAGGTAATATCAGAGAAGGAATAATAGATAATTCCATCTGTCCATTTACCATCTTCATCTTGCTCAAATCCACCTTGAATATTATAGATAAACTCTACTTGCTTGCGAGTTTCTTCTTCTATAATATCATATAGATTGATAGTCTTATAAACATTATAGTTCGTATTATCTACCAAGATACGACCCAACTTATCTTCTTCCACAGTAGAATCACTATAGATACGATACGGAGTCTCGCCAGGTCCATAGTAATACTTATAGTTCTTTAAGACTTTATCGGTTCCGCTGAAGATACCAGAAATCTAGCCCCAAATACGGGAAGTATCAATAGATTCTACTTCGCCGACTTCATCATTTCTTTCTCTTGTTAAAGAGCAGACATAATTCACAATAATAGGGTATTTAACAGATTTCATAGTTAAAGAGCTGACGCCCTCTCTGACACTATATAACCTATTTGGAGCTACAATAATATCAGTTCCATTAACAGCAAGTTTAACCGCAGAAGATGAAGCATTACTCGCGGCCTCTTTTAGTGCCGCCCAACGAGTAAGTTCAGCTTCTGTCTCTTTAGTATCTTCTCCAGCTTGCTCTTGTTCAGCCTTCTTTGCCTCTAACTCATAAATCTTACCATCAAAGTCAATAATTGGATATCTCTCAATCCAGAAGGAATCGACATTAATAAGAGACAACTTATATCGGCCATCGCCAACCGCAATCTCTTCCTATTGCTTAATTAAAGCATAGATATCATTTCCTTCAGGACACCCTGAATAGATACCACTAATCTGACCAAATGCAGATTGTTCTTCGGTAGATACTTCATTACTAAAGACTCCAACATCCGTAATACCAATCTCATTAAGATTTTCAAGCGTATTCTCCAAAACTTCATAAGCAGTAGCAGAGAACTCAAAAATCATACGCCCTAGAGATGCATTAGGTGTCATTGATACATTCATTAAACCAACAATAATGTTCCCCTCAGTAGGAGATTTATAGAGTTTATAAGTAAAGTCATTAAGGAACTATTCAGCTTTCTCTCTAAACTTACGCTCTACAAAAATATTATCATCAGTAATATTAGTATCAATAGCAAGATAAGAAGGAGCCGTAATCTCTCCTCTCGCCGCAGTAGACATACTAAACTTATCTTTAGGAATTACTAATTCGTTGTTATAATAATAACCATCTGTCCCTAAAGTAAAGAAGGTCTAGTCTTCATCCATCTAGAAGCTAATTAAACCGCTAATTGGAAACTCGGCATAATAAGCATAACCATTCTTTGCTAAATGCGGGAATTGGTCTCCGAGGGTATCTTGCTTGCTCGCTAGTACCGTATGCTTAAAGCTACTGAGTTTTTGGTTATACTTTAAGCGCAGCTACACTCCGTCTCTATATAGATAAGAGTATTCAAAGTCAACACTTCTCGCTGGAATAGGAGAGCCACTTTCTTGCAAAGGTGCACTCCGCAATCCTTGAGAGTTTTGATACTAGAAAGCATACTTATATTTGACACCACTCTCGATAATAAAATCTGTATAAATTAAACTATCATTAAGAGTTTCTTCAAAGTAATTAAAATACTTTAAATCCTCATATACTTGATAATTACTCTCCTCAGATGCACGAGTAAGTACATAACATCCAGTTAATGGATTCTTTGCGGTTAGATAAACTCGCATACAACCGTTTTCACGACAATAGACATCTGTATCATCTACACGCATTGTTACGCCTTCTAATGCTTCTAAATATACTTTAACAGCTTGGAAGTCATAGAATACTCTTGCTTCATATCCGTTGCGCGTTACAATAGAAAAATAAACTTTATAAGACTCGTTATTTGTCAACATAGTCTTAAATCGGTAAGAATTATTCTTGCCACTCACTGCTTGAATCCAGTCAGATGATTCAATTAAATCTGTTCCAGTTTCATCATATAGATCAAACTTATATTTCTCCAACGGTTCCTCAGAAGCATTATCAATATAATCTCCTACAAATAATGGAGTTAAACTAGCCTCTGTCTGCCTACTAGCAATAACATCTGTTCTTAAAGTACCGGCATTCTCGATATAAATTTCTGGTTGCGCGATAGCTTTAATAATCATGACAGTGGACCACTCAGAGAAAGTCTGATTGTTAATCTATTCTTTCTTCCATGCGGCAAAAGAACTTAAGTCAGTAGGAAAGCTAGTAGATCCAAAGCGTAACTGAATCTTATAACACACGCCCGGTGACCAAGATTTCCGCAAATCCGCAGTTAGGATTTTAATTCCATAAGGACTAGATTCTTTAGTCAAATCCACATTCTTATAGATAATATTATCTGGGTATTTCGAAGTATTTACAATGCTAGAATTTGAGCGCTATTCAACTACTCGAATTTGAATATGTTTAATAGTCTCAGCACTCGTCACCTTCTATAGAGTATACTTGATTTCATAGTCTGGTGTAGTGGCTAAAAATGCAGGCTATGTACTCTATAAAGTAGGCGGATAAATACTAATTGGCATATTCCGCGCCTCCTTTTTCTCTAACTCTATATATTATAAAAATTGCTTTGGTTAAGATAATTAAATCCGTCCAAGCAAAAAGAAAAGAGGAAGAGACTTAAATCTCTTCCTCTATCATAAACTCAAGAGCTTCTGCGATACTAACAGAGATATTCAAGTTCTCAATATCTGACATTTTAACTTTAACAATAGGAACATCAACTTCTGTTTCCGCAATCGCAGTTAACTCCTAATTAACTGTATCTATTTGCTATTCAGGAATACTGTATCCACCCTCGACTTCTACTCCATAAGTTGCTGCAACTGATTGACGAGCAAAATCAATATCTTCAACAATAGGAGTTAAAAGTTTAATATTCCTAACAATAGCAAATGATACCTTTGCGGGAAGCTTGGTTTCCAGATCGGAAGCCAAGCTTGTCAATCCACGATACATTGTAACAATATCTTTATTTAACATGGTTATCTCCTTTAACTCACGCATTAACCGCAGTCTATAATGCAATAAATACATCGGCGGTAATAAGTGTGCCAGTAGTCCTATCTGTATGCGCAGTTACTGTACTTACCCCTAGTGCTCTAGCTAGAATATTATAAACAGCCGCAGTTACTAAATCTCCAGAACTAACCTCCGCATCACTATAATCAGCTCCGCCAGACTAATTTTCCCAGTTCTTCCGCTATTCTACTCTAGCAACCAAGGTATTCCACTTACTAGCTGAAAGTCCACCAGATACCTAAATAGTTTTATCAGTGTCTACCCCACTACCCCATGAAAACTCAGCTGGCTTAGTATAAAATACCAAAGTATCAGACGCAGAACCTAAATTTTTACTGCTAGCAGAGCTATATGTTGTTCTTGGACCCGATTCACTCCAATCGCTCCACTCTCCATACTTAGTAGTAGTATTTCCTTTATCATCTTTTTCTGTCGTTTTAGTACGAGTTCGGGTGCGTGTATAAACTTCTTTTTTTTGTTTTGCACTTCTTGTAGCTGAGAGCCTTCCTGTGACACTACCTCTCGATCCTGCTGCCATTCCACCAATGGTAATGGTTCCAGTCTTAACAGAACTAGAACCACCATTGCCACCACTAAAACTCCAATGCCAAGTAGTAGTACAACCAGCAACATCATAAACTACCTAAGTGACGGTTTTCTACTGAACTTGTCTAGTATCAGTGCTTGTTATAGTAGACCATCCAGAACTGTGTTCGGGTTCATTGGCAGGAATATTCCACCCACGTCCATCATAACTAAATCGTACACTAGAACGACTTGCACTCTTAAAAGTAAGAGAAGCACTTGGCATTATTTATTCCTCCTTAAGCAAATCTTGCATAAATACCAGACTAATTAGCCGCTGGCACTGTACAAGTTAACCTATTACCATTCAAGATGATATAATTCGCGGCACGTAGAGCTACGTTACCATTTCCATATGTTGCTTGAATAATAACGCTTCCATTACCGCCAGTTGCCTACATTCCAAAGTTATAAGTAGTACCTTGGCTATCTTCTCCTTCGACCAGACCAATTCTACCTAACCTAGTATAAATGTTACCATCACTTTGTAAAATAGTGCCACTAGCAGAAATTGAATCTTCTCCAATTGTCCATCCACCGATATTACCACCATCACAGTTAAGGTCATCACAAACAATTCGACCACTAGAATATAGATAAGTGCTTCCGCCTCGTAGAGAACTACTACTAATGGTCCATCCACCGATCTCGCCATTATCACATTCAAGTCTATCCGCGGTAATATTACCACGAACTTCTGCGTTCTTACAAGAAAGTTTTCCGCCATTGGTAACATAGAAGTAAGTACCACTCTTACTAAAATCTGGAGTATCACCGGGATTACCGGTATCTGCGCCAGACCAGAATACATAGGAGCCAGAGCTAGCCATACCAATTTTATTGTTATTGCTAGATAGAGATCTACTCTTAAGAGTCCATCCGCCAATATTGCCTTCCTTAGCGTAGAGAGAACCTTTTTTAGAAACTGCAAAATAGCTATCTCGTGCAGAAGTTGAACTTGTAGCACCAGCCCAAATAGCAAATTCTTCGTCCTTATCACTATTTAACTCTACTCTTGTTGCTCCGCTTCCACTATATAATTTATTCTTCTCGATAGTCCATCCATCATTGCTAGTTCTACTTGTGCAACCAATCTTACCAGATTGTGCAAAAATCTAACCTTCAATAGTCGCAGATGTTGCTTTTAAAGCACCATTATAGGTAACTTCAAAAACTCCTCCACCTATTTTAATAGCAGTAGTATTATTGCCCGGATTAAGATCGGCAAAATTGATTGTCATACCAGTGGAGTTATCTCCTCCACCGCCGCCTTTAATAGAACCGGATTTACCGTTAATCTCAATGCGGCCGCCTCCACTAGAAGCTCCGAAGAACGCGGTACCATCATCCATTAGACCGAAAGTATTAACACCTGCCTGATAACCATATAAACCTACTTTATCTTGGCCACTATCTTTACCCATGACCACGCCAGTAAATCTGTTTTGGCTATCTTTTGTTCCTGCTCCAACTTGTGGAGCAAATACATACTCTCCATCGCCAGTATCAAGAGCAGTTCCATCCCAGCCATTAATAGCTTCATTACCATAAGTGTCGAGATACATGATAATTGGATGAATTAATCTATCGTTACTATTTGGAATAGCAAGATTTAATACTCCGATATTGCTCTAATCATTATCCTTAACATTCTCAAAGATAAAACTAGAAGCTGGCTCTAAATATTTCTTACCATTATCTGTCTTAATAGTAAGGATATTGGTGTTTAGCGAGGTAATGTTATCATTATAAGCTACATCATTATAATAGAAGTTAATATCATTACTATAAAATGATGGAGTTAAACCAGAAGAATTATACTTGATATAAGACGGAATAGTATCAATATCAATAGCGCTCGCTAATGTAGAGCCAACGATAACATCAAGAGGATAAGAAGCGTAGATATCAACCGAGCTATTATCGTCTTTAATAGTAACTTGAACTCTCACATAGAAAGCCAATTCTGCATTAGGGGTATCTGCGGAAATCGTAGGTATACCGCGCACTAAAACTCGATCAACGGAATCAGTAACCACTTCTTTATTCTCTACTGTAACGTTTGTTCCCTACCACTTATAGGTGATAGAATACTTACTATTACCGTTAATCAATTCTCCATCTTTATAAACATAACAACGAACCCTAATATCATTAGTCCATCCATTATTATATCTTAAAGGCTGTAGTCCACTTAACTTTACGCCATCTGAATTACATGGACGAATTGCGGTAATATAGGTAGTACCATTAGTTCCCTAGTCGCCATCTTTCAAACAAAGAATCTCTTTATTAAATAGATAAATAGATTCTGTAATCGTTCTTATTTTTACAATAACTGTATTATTACTGAAATTAACTCTATACTTCTATTTAATATTGTAGTGTAAAATATTATATTTGTCAACCCAAATATTCTCAAGCATGGAGTTGTCCGGACTATAAGCAAGCTCTTTAGAGGTAGGAATCTCGTACTCTTTATTATTCGCATCTTTCATTAGCCAAGACACGAAATAAGAAGTACCAAATCCTTCCTTCCAAGCCAAATTAACCTATAGAGTTCTTTCTTTCTCTGCGTCTTCAATAGAAATATCGCCATTAGCATCGTATCTAAAGGAATCTTCACCGATGTAACTAATAGTTACATCATCTTCGCTCTCACTATTCACAATAGTATGTTCTAAAGTTCCGATAAACTCTCCTGCAGAATTATATACCATACAATAGAAAATCACAGAACTGTATTGCAAATAAGAACTTACGACAATCTCAGACTTCTTTTCTCCTTCCGGCACAGAGCTGTAACTATTGTCTGGATAAGATAAATACCAATCTCCCACCAAAGACTCACTATCAACATTATTTCTAATCTGTAGTTTAATATCAGCACCATCAGTAACTTGCTCAATAGAATAATCATAACTTGCATTACGATTCCATACAGCGATTTCCGCAGTTAGAGTAATGTTATCATTATAAACGACTACTAACTTATACTTCTATTGATATAGAATATCAGTTGCATCAAGAGTAAGAGAACTAGATGTTTGCCCGTCAATCTTCTTCCATCCGAAACCTGCGGACTTGCTATATTCATCGCTGCCAACAACCACACTTAAATCTCTTTCATACCATTGACAAACACATTTCTTACTATCCATAATATCTTCGCCATTATAAATTAAGCGTCCAACTAAATTCAAGCTAGATACTTTATCCGTAAAGGCAATACCTTTGGGGGCAGAAATCGTGAGATAATAAGTCGTATCACTTAAATCCTGCATATCAACATACTAAATGGAAATATCTTTTACAAAAATATTAGCAACAGTTCTATTCTCTTCATCTGTAACTATGCCATTCTTAACAATTTTATCATAGACAAAGTCTTCTTCAAAGAGTCTAATAGATTTAAGTCCCATTAAATAGTTCTTCTGCGCCTTAAGGATAATCTACTGCGGAGAGTAGACTGAGAATCCATAAGGATTGCCGTTAAAGTTCTAGAGATCTAGTCTATATTTTACGCTACTATTATCCTTGGTATAGAACTCAACCTCAATACCATAATTACCTTGATTATGGATATTATGAAACTAAGTTAAGAAAGAAGCTTTCAAGCGAATATATTCATAATTGTTAGAGTATTGTTGGAATAGACCGTGATACCCATTCTACTCATATTCTTCGCTATTTTGAAAAATATAAGTAGAACTTCCGATCTCTCCAGCTGGCGTTCCCGCAATTACTCCGTAACTTTGTGAAGCGTCATAAGCTCCATCATACAATGCATCAAAAGTAGGAGATACTTCAAATACAGAATTAGTTAAATCAGATAACTAAACCTCAGATAAAGACTTCGCAGTTACTAAAGAAGTAATCAATTTCTTGTTAGAAAAATTACCCTCTGGCACCTTGACATAAACCACGTCTTTAATAGAATAGCTTTTACTAGTATCCTCACTAAATGCTGAAAAGATATTGCCATTGTATCTAACTTTATATTCTCCAGCATCTACATCTATAATAGAATAAACGGTGGCTTGGATAGTTTTGTCATATTTTAACTATCTTAGCCTTTCTTCCGTAATAATATCCATAGCTTGCAATAGCTGTTCAGATATATTATTCATATTTATCTCCTTTCACTCCTTTAATAAGGAGAGCTAAAAAGCTCTCCTTATTAAGTCTTTCTTCTAGCCCACTGCGCCGCATCATTAGTAAGACTAATAAATGCTTCCTCAATTTCAGTGCGGCTAGTCACGTTCGGGAACTCTACTTTATCAATATGAACAGTTTGCTCAATAGAATCTTGAATTGGTGTAGTAGCGACTGGATTGAGCTTCTGGCCCATAAGAGCCATTGCCGCAATCGCATTACCGTCAAGAGATTTCTCAATAGACTTAAACAAATCAGTGCCGATAGTTCTTACAGCTTGAACTGCCGCAAGAATATTCTCAGTATCGCTCTGGTTTAGTACCAATTCCTTTTGATGAAGGAAAGCAAGCTTTGCATCGTCAAACAAACCAGTATATCCTCCAGTGTTTAAGCCGTAATTCTTCTTGAGATTCTCAAGATGTTTACGCCACTCGTCCTCAGTATCATACTAACCAACAGCCCAACCTTGTGCGGAATCGCCCTTGTGGTATCCGCTGAATTGTTCTTTTTCGTTAGTATAACCCATACCTTCGCCAGTAATCTTATCGCCACGCTGATTAAGCAGTCTGTTAAAGGTATCATCACCATAATCAATCCAACCATTGATTAAGCCTTGTTCAATCATAGCCGCATAGTCTGTATTTTTATCATAGCCCTTAGAAGAGCCACTCATGCCAGATTTAGACCCGGCGTAACTGGCCTGCGCAGATGCTAAGGCTTGCAGCGCTTCGACCGTGTCCCAGATAGATTGCGCTAACTCTAAATAACCATCAGAAGCATTTTGAGCCGCATCAATCATATTCCACAAAGTATCCTTAGCTTCATCGCCGCGCTCTCTTAATTGATCAGTAGCTTCAGAAACCTTATCAGTTTCTTGCGCCAAGTTATCAAGAGTAGTACCAGTTTCAGAAGCTACATTTTGAACTTTATCCTTATAGTTATCAAAATCTTGCTGTGCTTGATCTAATAACTTGCGGAGTTCGTCCTCAAAATTCGTGGTATTTTGAGTCATGTCGTCAAGATCTTTGGCATAAGTATTATTAAACTTGTCGATAAGATCGGTATTGTTGCCCGCGATTTCTTTTAGCTGTTCACTGTTTTTCATCAAAATGTCGGCAATGCTTTCACCAGAATCGGCTACTAATTGCTTCAATTCTTCTGTGGTAATGCCAGTTAAGTCAGTAATAGTATCACCAGTAATAATCGCGTTATCAATCAGGTTCTTATTACCTGCTTCTGTCATATCAGCAATTGCGTTTTGTTTCTCTTCTTCGAGGTATTTAATCTTTTCGCTATAATACTTATAGATTTCTTGCGCCTGCGCGGAGCGTTCTTCGTCGGTAAGCGTCATATCAGAATAGATGTCTTTAATCTTATCCTGGCACTCTTTCCAAGTAGAAACAATCTCGCCAGTTACATCAGTTACCTGTTGTTTAGCGATATTATACCAATCATTCTCTGCGTCAAGAAGATTTTGCTGAGCATTGGCAATCTGATCTTGATCCGCGGTATATTGATAGTTCCAGTTACCTTGGCTATCTCTTACTAATTGAATTTGGTTCTTAGCGTTTTGAGCATCCTCAAGAGCCATCTAAGCCTGTAATACTTGATATTTAGCATTGAGAATATCAAGGTCATACTGAGATAGCTTATTACCTTCTCTGCGTTGATTAATCTCTTCTTGGAGAGCTTTTAATCTTTCTTTGTGCGCGGAGTTAGTAGTATTGTCGATGTCTTGCTGAAGTTTGTTATACCAAGCAGATACTTGATATGCTTCATTTACTTTATCAAAGTAGCGTTCATTTTGCTCGATATAATGATCGTACTTATCTTGTAGTAAGTCAAGACCAACACCATTGGATACAGCTTGACCAAATTCATAAACTGCTTTCTCAATTTGCTGGAGATACATATCTTGCGCTGTCTCCATTGCTTCTTTAGCAGAAGATAGATAAGCTTCTTGAGCTTCATTAAACTCCTCTAGATATGCGTCTCTTGCTTTCTTATAAGCATCGTAGCGCAAATCGGTCTCATCTCCACCAAGAGAATCGAGTTTTGCTTGCGCTTCCTCTAATCTTTGAGCAGCCTATTCGTACCAACCTCTTTGCAGTTTAGCGGATGCTAACTGAGCGTTTAGTTTTTCTTGGCTATTCTTTTGGAGACGATTAAATCCTTCCGCAGTCTTATAAGTTACACCCTGTAGAGTATAAAGCTCTTTAATGGTATCTAGCACAGAAGTATTATGCTCTAACTGATCGGTAAATGCTGCGAATCTCTCAGAAGCGGCATCAACAGCGTCTGGGACAATATCCTCAATAGAGTTTGCCCATTCTGCAATAGCTTTCGCGGAATCCACAATATTACCTTGCAGACTCTGGATTTCATCCATGATAGCTCGTCTATCTGCATCATCTGTAGTGCTTTCGTAAAGCTCTTTAAGAGAATTCCACTCTTCCTGGTAACTTGGCAGTAACGCTGCCTCAGCTTGTGCCCCTTCCGCGGACAATCTAGCACTTTCAAGACCATGAGTTAAAGCATCACCAAACATTTCGGCAATTTCTTTAGACAAGTCTCTGACGGCATCTTTCATAGACTTCACGTCTAGAACAATCTCCATCTTAAACTTGATTTCCTCAAGTTTCTTGTCAGCAATAGAACGAGCATTTTCTTGAATATTATCTGTAGTATCACGAACTACATCTAGAGTGCTTTCATATTGTTCAAGTGCTTTCTGTCGCTGTTCAAAGAGTTTCTTCTCTGCATCAAGTTGATTCTTAAGAGCAGTATGCTCTTCTTCGCTCAAAGTCTTACCAGCAACAGCAAGATTATAACGCTCAACTGCGGCATTATAGAGATTAAGGTTCTCTCTTAATAGATCCTCATAGTTAGTGATTTCGCCATCTGCGCCGATTTGCGCGTCTGCAAAATACTTCTTAACTAGGGCAGAGTCTTGAAGCAGATAATCTTGTGCTTCTTTCAGCTTTTGATTATAAAGTTCTTGTTGCTTCTCAAGAGCCTTGATTTCATTCTCGTAACCATCAAGAGCATCGGTTCCCCAAGCCCTATCTGTAGTGTTACTTAAATCATCAAGCAAGTCATCTTGTCTCTGGATTTCTCGATTGATCTCGTGGTAGCGATCTTCAACTTCTTGAAGAGTCTTTAAGTCCTCTTTGTCGTAAGTTTTACCCTTGCTACCGCCAGAACCCTTTGATCCTTTTCCACTAGAGACATTGCCAAATAGATTATCCAAATTAACAGCGGAAGCGCCAATTTGAGCGATCATACCTTCAATGTCATTAGCAGATGCACCTGCGGAATCAGCAAGATTTTGATACTTCGCTGCAAGATCCGCCCAAGCCTGTTCACTTACAGTATCGGCTTCATCAAGCATTTTCTAGGTGTCTTGCAAGACAGCTGCTTCTTGACTTACACCAGAAGAGCCACTATATTTAACGCCAAAATTATTGCCGCCAGTGACAGCCCCAGCATCGTTATTAGCAACGGCTTGCATATTTGCAATAGCGGTGCGAGCGAACTCAGCAGAAGACTGTGCCGCAGAACTAAAGGCAGAATCCCAGTTTTGAGCAGTAACTAAGCCATTGTCATATGCAGAATCCGCAGTTTTCTCCTGGTTATCTAATTTAACAGTAGTAGATGCCTTACTATTTAATTGCTCCAAATCTGATAGACCGCCAGATAGCGTAGCCTATGCTTCAGAAGAAGTCATTGCAGAATCTGTTTCTGCTCCTGCTAGAACTGCCGCGGCAGTTGCCATCTACTGATACACTTGCTGTTTAGCACGTAATAAAGTTGCTTGATTTTCAAGACGAGAAACAGTTGCTTCTCCATCAGCAGCAACCTCTCCACGCGCAGCGGCAATAGCATTCTCAACCATGGTCTGATTCAGACGAACTGAACCATCTCCCATATCTTCCATACCCTGAATAATACCAGGGAATGTGTTATTTAGCTCTCGTATATCAGTTGCGGCAATTACAAAGTTTTCTCCAATTTTAGAAGCTTCATCTTGAATGTTTTGCATAGCACTCTTAATGCTATCAAATTCCTATTCAGCTTGTGTATGGATTTCTACGTCAACTGCATAGTTAGCATCTAGGAGTTCATCCATTGTATTGGTAAACTCTTCTGGGTTGGCTTCAATATTTACTTCCCAATCGCTTTCTTGCTCACCTAAGAAATCTTTGAGTTTATCGCTTGCTTCTTTCGCATCGTTAGTTAAATCGTCAAGTTTAATTTGCGCCAATCGATCTTGCACGTCTTCAAGCGCTTCTGCGAATTTCTATGTACCAACTTCCCATGTATTAGAAAGCTCGATTGCATCAGCTTGAAGTTCCGGATATTGACTCTTAAGAATATCTAGCTAATCAATTAGATTTTGATATTCTTCATTATCGCCAATATTTTCATAAGTAGTGTCGCCAGATTGAATACTATCAATTAACGATCTAGCACTCTTTTCACCAGAAGTCGCCGCTTGGCTTAAACGCTCATAAAAACTAGATGGGTCGTAAGAATTTAAACTAGCAATAAAACTATTATACCATGCTTCTGCATCTGTAACACCAAGATTAGCTAAATCTTCTTTTGTAAGGCCCAATGCTTCTAAAAGTTCGTCTTTATTTTGCAGTCCTTTTAGTTGAGCAATATCGTCAGGAGATAACTAATTAAATAAAGCACTTAAATCAATAGACTCGGTTCCTTGCGCCAGCTGATTAAGAATTGTAGTAGCAAAATCAGCTCCGCCAAACGCATCGCCAAGAGAGTTCGCTCCATCAACTAACTTTTGTAGACTTGCTTCATAAGCATCTTGATCGAAATTATCTAATCCTTCTCCTAATGAGTCAATTAGCTCCTATTGAGCGTAGGTTTGCGCAATCATCTTGCGCATATAATCATCACTTAATGCTTCATCAAAAAGATTTTCGCCACTAGAAGTTTGAAGTTGGCCCTTATTCCATCCGCCTTTGTAGTTTAACTGGTCAACATCAGTGCGGCCTAAAACCATACTAGCATATAGCCTAGCTAGTTCTTCGTCTCCATTAATAGACTGACCGATATAACTACCTAATGCGCTATTGGAAGAATACTTATTTTTTGCAACCGTTACATTAGAAAGCGCCTAATCTCTTTCTTCTAGCGCCTATGCTTCTCGCGCTGCGTAGACATCAAGTAAACCATTATAGATACCTTCACTATCTCCCGCGATATCCTTCAACGCGTTACTACGATTTTCTTCAATATTATTCTTGAGAATTTCTTTTGCATAGTAGTCATTCGCATCACTAGCATCTTTAGTAGAGGTAATAAGAGTTTCTAGCTCTGTTCTAAAATCTTCAAGCTTTGTTGTGCTTAATTCTAATCCAGGTAAAACTCGCTTAAGTTCAGTCTCAAATTCATCTAGAGAAAGAGGTTCTTGAGTATCAAGGATACTCATTGCAGCATCTAGTTCATTATCACTTAGCGCTCTAAAGTCTCCAATTAAACTTCGCTTAGCATTTGTACGTTCGCTCTTAATATTCGCATTACCAGCATAAATCTGACCAGTATAAAGGGAGCTTTCAGCCTGTCTTTCGCGTGCGTCGGCTTGTGACTGTAATTCTTCGAATACACCATCCGCGAATTGAATAATACCCTTATCATCATAATACCACTTAGAACGATCAAATAAACCTTGAGATTCGATTAACTCTTTAGCTTTGTCATTTGCGGTTTTAATGGCATCTGCATACTCTTTAGTACCTTCAGTTAAATCATCAATGCTCTGTATCGCAGAATCCCAATCATTGATGGTATTTTTAAGTTCTGTAGCAGCATTTTTTGCATCATCATATGCTTTGCTTAATACTTCAACTCCCGCGGCGGCTTCTTTAGCGGCATCCGCGTCAGCATTATAAGCTTTTACAGCTGCATAAATAGCAACGCCAAGAGCTGCAACAAGAGCAATATATGGAGCTAAAGCAATTAATCCAGCTACGATTTCTGCATTTGCTATTGCGGTTGCAGTTGCTACTTCGCCTTCAGCTTTGGCGAGAATCTTATCTGCCGCGGCTTTGGCTAAAGATGCGGTGATACCAAGTCCTTTAACAGTAACTTCCTTAGCTTCACTAATAGTTACGAGCTAAGTTGCCCCAGTCATTGCTTTCGTCAAAGTAATGACAGTAGGTAATAGCATTCCTAAACTTGTGAAGATGGTAATTAAACGCTCTCCTGCAGTCATATCAGAGTCTTGGAAAACATTTCCAATACTCTTAAATGCTTGCATAGCCATAGCTAATTGAGAAAGGTAAGTACCTGCGGAAACAATCTTATCAGCCCAATCTTTTGTTGCATAAGCATTTGTTTCTAGACTATTTGTTACTTCCTTATTTGCTGCTTCATACTCTTTGGTGACATAAGCCATAGCTTCTGTAGCGCTTTTACCTTCTTTAAGAGCGGCTGTAAATCTAACGACAAGGTTTACCTAACGTTCTGGTAAGAAATTAGTTAAAGTATCTTTCAAGATAGTTGACTGAGCATTTAGATCATCTAACTGCCTATCAACGTCTGTAAAATAATCTAAAATCTCTTGCTCCGAAGCGCCTGGTTTGATTCCACCCATCTCATAAGCAACTTTTTTTAATTCAGTGCTTAGTTCATCGCTATCATTGCTTAAAGATTTAATTCTATTAGAGATGGCACGTAAATCCACTTGCTTTTTAGATACAGATTCTAATCTGGTAATTATTCTAGCAATAGCTTCATCCGCAGAACGACTCTTAGAAATAAGGTCCTGAACTCCAGTAACTGCATTTTTTACTACATCGCTGCTAGCGCTGCCTTTTCTTCCGCCTAAATATCTGTTGATATCACTTTTACTATCAACAGAGATATTATCCTTAATATCTTGCTTATACTGCGCCGCCAATTCTTCATTTAATGTGATCTAGCGGGCATATTCTTTAGACTGTTCTTGCAAAGACTGTAAATGATTAAGATCTGCCTAAAGGACACTCTTTTGGCGTTCATTTAATTCATCAATCTTAGAATTAACTAACCCACGCAATTCAACCTATTTTTGTGTAATATCTAGAGCCTCTCTCGCTGGACCCTCGACGCCCATTTTTTCAATAGAAATACTTTGAGCAAGAGTAGCGGCCTATTGCTAAAGAGCTCTTGCGCGTGCCTATTCTTGATTAGTTAAAAAGCCAATTTGAACAGCACTCTCTCGCAAACTTTCAGCAATCTTATCTCCATAGACCTTGTTAATCAATAGTACAGATGCCGCCAGTACACCATTCATACCGCCCATAGCATCAATAACATCAGCTGTACCACTTAGTAAAGGAGTAATTAAATCATCAACCTTAATATAAAAATCAGGGTTAATTAAACTATCATAAATATCCTCCGCGGCAGCCTTGGTTCTGTCTCTAGCAGCTTCCCAAGATTCCGCATAAATCTCGGCTTGTTGCTCTAGAGCACCATCTGCATCTTGTGCCATAGCTAGATTCTCTTTGAAGAAATCCCAGTTATCCATCAATGCGATTAACTGTGTCCATTGACGTACGCCAGCTACAGTCTCAGCCAATGCAATCTTTTGATCCCGCGCAAGACCATCCCATTTACCACCAAGATCATTGAGGATTTCGTCCATACCTTTAAGTTCTCCATTGGTATCCTTAATTTGAACACCAACGGTAGCAAGAGCCTAAGAATACTTATTCAAGGTAGTTCCATCGTCAAGAGTTTCTCCTTGATTCAAGCCCTAAATACGAGAGAATAAGGTTCTAAACGCAGTACCAACAATACTAGCGCTTTCACGAGTTTGTGCAGTAACTGTAGCAAGAGCAGATGCTGCATACTCATAGCTTAGTCCTACTGTATTAGCTACAGCCGCAAACTTCTCGATACCTTCAGAAATTTCGTCAGAACTAGACGCGGTTGCTGCACCTAATTTAACCATGACATCAGCATAATGTTCAAGGCTCTGACTTCCATCATAGAAGTTGTTCCAAATAGCAGTTAATTGCTGGGACGCGGTTTCTGCGGTTGTGCCAGCTACATTAGCCATCTTGATCGTGGTTTCTGTACGATCAAGTACCTCTTGATCTGTTAAACCTTGCTGATAGTAAATTAAAGAAGCATCAGTATAGTTAGTCGTAGTCGTACTTAATGCTTTGGCTGCTTTATTTGCCTATTCAGCAAAACGGGCCATATCTTCCGCAGATTTCTCACTTACAATACGAATTTCATTAAGTGATCTATCTAAATTTTTAGAATACCCATAGGCTTGCTCTAAAGAACCAACAAATCCATGCAGTACGCTAGATGTTAGCTACCAACGCATTGTGTTCTTCATAGTTACCCATAATTCGTTCATCAGGGTATTGGTTCTACGCAACGGTAATTCAGCCTAAGTAATAGATGAAGCTACTTTCAAAAATGCCTCTGTACCAGCTGGGCCGAGCTAGACCATCTGATTATAATATGACCTTAAACTTTGTCCACTATCTTCTAATTTTTTATTAAAAACAGATAAATCTAATTTACCAGTGTTAGTATTTACTGCTGACTATAGATTCTTAGCTAAATCTAAAGCGGCAGTAGAAGCTTTCTATAGAGTAGGAACAACTTGAGATTTAGTTCCTAATGCCTATAGACTAGTGACAGCCTCTTGCAAAGATGCTTCAAACTTACTAGTATCAGCATTAACGCCAATCGTATAATTTAGACGCTTTGCCATAGTCCTTTTCCTCCTTTAACACCTATATAACAAAATAAAGGCTCTTGAGAATTAGTATCCTCAAGAGCCTTTTAATTCTCTACTTAATCTGAGAATTTAATTAGATTACTTAATCTTTTCCAACCACATCTTTGATTACGGCCAGAGTCTCTAGATTCTCACCATTCTTAATCTTGTCTAAAATTTCAGTAATCTGTGAATCTAATCCACCTGCATTTGCTGTCATAGCCTGAATAATGCCAGCCGCAGAAGAATTATATCTAGCAATATCGCTAATTGTATCATTTACGAGTTCTTTCATAAACTCGATTTCATCCTCTGGAATAGTAGAAATAATCTGATCAATCACGCCATTCTCTTCCAAAAGGTCGTAAGTCTTAGAAACTTCTGTCATTTGTTTCTCTGTAAAGGTAATATTTGCATACCACTTACATACAGCAATAGAAAAATAAACCTCGATTCTTACAGGGCTAAAACAACCGGTCATGTCATCAAGAGCATGATTAACAATGAATTGAATAAATTCCGCTTTTTCATCAACAGGAAGATAATTGCGGATTTCAAGCGTAATATCGTCAGTAAGCGGGCAATTGGTGGTAATTTTCTTAGCCTTTAGCCCCAGCTTAGTAAAAGTCATTTTCATAGGTATTAACTCCTTTAACTCATTTATATTTTAATTATACTAGAAAAGAAATCTTTTGTCAAGTTTATAATCCTTTTAATATATTAGGATTTAGACTGCCAGAAATAGTAAGAGTATTAATGGCATTTTTGACCATCTCGCTACGGACATTTGCTAAAGTCGCATCCTAAACCCAATTATCGCCCATAAAAGGTTGAATAAACTTGTTGCTGACTTTCTTCTCGCCATCAACCATAAAACCTCGGATATCTGCATTTACTCCTTTGAGAGTATTCTCACAAACTTTTCGAATAATACTCATAACAGAATAAATACGACCGTTGCACATTAGAAATTGCGCTTTATCAATGCCACCAGTCTAAGTTAATGCATTACCCGAACCAGTTAACCATTGAGTAAAGAAAGAACCCGCGATGCTAGCTCGAATAGAATTATAAGCTTGATAGAAGTTTCCATTAGGTCCATTTGGGCTTAATCTATGAGCAATAATGTTGTATGCATAATGCTAACCATTAGCGGATTCACTTCCGAGAATAGAAGCTAAAGGCATTCTACTAACAATATGAATAGTTCTAGATGTTTTCTGCTACCATTTTACTGATGCATTGGCAGCAACCTCAATAGTAACATTACTACCATTTACAGTAGTAGATAGTTCAAATACATTATTAGTTAATAAATCAACTTTAGCCGTTCTGTTTTGAGAAGTCTTATTTGTGCCAGAAGCCCGCACATCGCTTTGTCCACTGGTCCATTTTAACTTTCCGCCAGACCTGGTAACAAATCCATTCACGGCTTTATCTGCCTCTTGTTCAATATCCCATAACGCAGTCTATACCATCTATCGAGCCAGTTCTTCGCCAATGGCTCTAGAAAAAATATTCGATATAGTGGATGAAAAGGAAGCTTTACTAACTCCACCTGTAGTGGTTAATTTTTCGGCCGCAGAATTTAAATATCTAAGCACATCTGCCGCGATCGAGACAGAATCTTTAGATACAGCAACGAGTTCATTAGACCAAGATGTCTAGCCTGTAAATACTTGCTGTAGTGCCTTAAATGATGAAAGCTATGCAGAAGACATACTCTCTCCGATAAGATTTAACGCTTTCTCTATATAATTAAAAAATTCTAATCCCGCCTCTTTGGTCATTGGTCCATTTGCTAAGGATGAATTAAATTTAGACTAAACAGTAGATACTGTAGAGGTATAGTCCTATCCGTTAATTGCATTAGAATAAGCCGTTTCGATTGACGTATTCATCTTCTAAGCTATTAATTCTAATGTCTCGTCTAATAGAGAACCTTGATCTAAGCTATCTAAAATCTTCTTAACAGACCGCGCAGATGCTACCTATCCGTTCATCTTAGTCAAGGTTGCATTGAGCTAATCTTCTATTGCTTGCTCAGGCATTTTAGCAAGCACTTCATTTCTCTTAGCATCAAAATATCCAATCGCTCCCGGAATTAAATTTTTAGCAGTTTCAGTTTTATAGTGTATATAAAAGTGATCAACATAGGCATCAACATCAATCGCCATGCTCTAATCACCGAGATAATGTTTTTTAGGCATCTCCTTTACCTCCAGATAAAAAGAAAAAGGGAGGACTTAATGTCCTCCCTTAAATTCAGATTAAGTCCTCATCTTCATCCGCTACAAAGCTTAGTCGTTTAGCAGCAGATTGGGTCTGGACTGGTTCTGTATATTTAGACTCCGCGTCATTGGCCTCCAGAGTATTTATTCCCCCGCTGTGCAGGCCTCTCTCTTCTCTTCAGCAGCGGCTACATCATCCATAACGACCTGGATAGCAGCAAGAACTTTCTTGGTAAGATCGAACTTGGTATAGCCAGGGAATGCGTCAACCACGAAGCTGAAAGTAGAAGGATCACCGCTAGATGCCATAGAAAAGGTGAAGTTAGACTGAACTTTACCATTAGGAATTACAAATTCCGCAGGCATATCAAGACCAGTATTCTCATCACGGAACAGAGTGGAAGCTTCAATATAGAAGTTCTGACCCTTAATCTCTGGGGTGATTTCAATTAGCATGGTGTTGGAAACCTTCTTGATGTAATAGTCAACAAGAACAACCTTGCCAATTTCAAGATCCTTATGTCCAGCTGCGCCATCAGCATAGCAGGTAATAGTGGTCTTACCATCGCCATAAACAACTGCGGCAGGAACACAAGGTTCAACATCAACAGTACCAGAATCGCTTAATACCATGCAGAAGATATCTGCATTAGCATGCTTGTAATCAGCTGCAGTGCCAGTACCAGGAGTACCAGTTGCAGTACCATTCCAGCAAGCAATCTCTGGAATTTCAATAGTATTCTTAGCAGTTACCTGAACCTGAGAAGTCATGTGGACATAAACAGGCTTTTCGGCAGTAGCAGTAGCTAGACCGGCACCAGAAAGAATGGCCAGGCTCTCAGGACTAATAAGAGCATCTTCCATATTGAAGGTGAGGGTACGCTCGCCTTCCCATGCGATCAAACGAGTGTTACCGCGTCCACCAGTTGCATAAACTGTGGTAGAAGCGCCCTCAAGGCTAGAAGTCTTTAGAGAGTCGAAATAAATGACAGGCTCATTCTTATAGAAAGTGCGGCCGCCGAGAGTCATCTTAGACTTAGCACGGAATGCTACGTCGCAAATTTCGCGTACGCCAAATCTCATAGTATATTTCCTCCTTATTTATTGGGATGTAATTCTTTCATCCAAGATTCAACTTGTTTATCGGGCTTCCCGCCCGCAAGTCTAACTTTAAGGTCGGTATCCCATTCAACATAACCCGTATATCTCTCCATCAAATCAAATAGCTGAAACATATTTAATGCTCCACATTCACTTAATGAAATTACTTTAGCTACTGTTAAAACAGAGATATAGCGAGTTAGAACGCTCTCATTACTTGTTCCTTTCTATTCAGCAACTTTGCGGCGATTCCGCATGATTTTATCCGCAATTTTTTTAGCTCTATCGTTCGCCGGATTGTAAATAACGTTCTCGCCTTGGAATAAGCTATTTACGCATAAAATCTCGCGTATTACGCTCTGAAAAACAGTAAAGTTACTATCATCTATCATTACTGTTTTAGCGGATTCACCAACGATAGTAAGAATAATACTATTCTTGGTAATCATTGCTGTATACTCAGGAAAAAGTAACTTAAGCAGAGTAATCAAAGCAATCTTTTTTTCTTTATCCTACGATTGCTCTAATACTTTCATCAATACTTGAAAATTAGTCAAAGACGCTAAAAGAGTTTCGTCCTATACTAATGACTCTTTCTCTAAACAGATATATTGAACAGCCATAAAAAACTGCTACTCACCCATGTAAGCTATATCTTTAATGGTCGGGACATGGACAGTTAATTGTAATTCAGGAATAGGAATATCAATCCCGGCCATTAAAGCTAGTCTATAATCAGCCATTTACAGGATTTTTCTAGTCCTCATGACCTCTAACAGCTAGATAGGTCAGAGACACTCCCGCAAATTCTTCGTTATATACATAGGGGGTAGCAGATACAAACTCAAGTTCACCGATGCCGGTTAAGTGAGTTTTATCAAGCATGGCATCTATCTCTCCCGCGACCCTATAAGGGCGTAGCTCAAAGTCTCCTAAATCCCAGTTGTCATAGTGACAAATAATATCAATACCAAATGTATTATCTCGATATTCTGGATTCGAAGCGTTTCTAATGACAGTGCCATAAGTCAATCTAATATAGGTTTTTTCTTTACTATCAATCTTAATCTTTGGGACAGATGAAATCTGGTGACTAGTAAATAGTTCCTTAATCTGTTCTCCGTTTGGTAAAGGTTGAGATTGCCAGTCTCTTGTTTCATAAACTAATAATCTCAAGAGATTAGGATTTGATAGAATACGGTCGATAATAATTGCCGCATCTTTAGGCATACCCAATAAACTAGACTTGGGGTACTCATATGAATTATGTTTCACGCGCGATCACCTCAATACAATGATTCAACTACAACGACCTTTTCTCTTACATCATTATCCTTTACCCATTGTAATGTAAATTGACCACTTGTAGTTTTATTCCAAATCACTGTAGCTGTCTAATTTCCAGTTACCTGTAAACAGGCAGGTACATTTTCAAGTATCTTCCATTCTCCGTCCGCAATATCGACGGAGTAAGTAGCCGCAATTTTCGGCTTTATAAAAGTCTCACCGATAATCTTGCTATCAGGAGTTGGATTAGTAGGTTCAAAGACCAAACCATCCTTCATCTCTTTCTCAAGGTCATCAGTGGTATCATTCCAGTAATTCTCTTCCGCATTGACTTCGATAATATTTTTCATACTAATCGAATCTGGAGCTTCAACTCTCCAGCACTTTCCCGCAAAGATAAATTCTGAATATCTATCAAAAGCATGAAGTGTCTTTTCATTACGCGGCATAAGAATATTCAAACTTAGATTAGGAGTATCAATTCTCTATTGATTTTTTTGAATAGAATTGATTTGTGTCTCTACTGGACCTCGAATGGCCGCATAAGTAGAACACCAATTTCCGTCCTAATCCTTGAAACGAATCTTATATCTACAGCGTCTTATTTCTCCTCTAAAGTAGGCATCTTCAGTAATCTCTTGAGTATAGATCAGCCAATATGTATTTGTTTTCTTCCATTCAAATACATCACCAGGTTCATAACCATGCTCGTAATCAATAGAAACGATCTTGTCGTCGTAATCCTGCTTTACCTTATCTGGATTGATAAGAGCGCGAATCTCTCTATAAACCCCCATGTCCGCATCTACACCGGAGGGTTCAATCTCAAGCACTTCCGTATTTCTCTAAACCATCTCAATCGAAGCGGCTTGATAAGAATATAACAAAGCTCTATGTAAAGTGCGTTGTTTATCCTTAATCATGCGGTCTTCCTGATGAATACCGCCTTGCCACTCGAATCTCTTTCGCATTAATTCTAAATTAATCATTGCGAATCACCTGAGTTAATAGATCGATACATCTAAATACAGTCTTTCTATAAATCATAAAATCATTACAAGCATCTGAGGTTAAGCCCTCTAACTTTGATAATAAAATTAATCCTTCTACTTTATCCTTGTAAATATGCACCAAACCAGAAATTTCTTCCAGCATAGTCTTTAGATGTGTCTCCCAATCTTCTCCATTTTCACGCATAGGAATTAACTTCCATAGTTGATTGATAAGTCTCTTCAGGTCTTGATCAACGGTATCCATTGGAAAGTTGATATTATACTTATCCATCGAAAGTACTCGTTTCTCTAAGAGTAGACCAGTTAGATTTAATAGATCCGCTATTATCAATCAATTTTCTGCGCTTATAGAGGCGTTGCATATGATGCGCCTAACGCTCAGCCTCTTTCTTAAGTTCCATTAATTTAGCGAGATGGTTTGCTTGAGAGGTCATTTTGAAATCGCTACCAGAGTATTTCATTCTCGTCTGTTCAACAGACGCCACTTGACGCTGAAGCCAAGTATTATACATTAGTAGCGCAAGAATGTTAATTTCTTCGGAAGTTAAATGGCAATTAAAAGTCTCACCATTTACGTCATAATCATAGAGTGGAAAACGCGGAAATTCAAATCCTGGGATGGCATCAAGTAAGATATTTAGCAAATCTTTCTTGGTGTCTTCCTCAGTCCACTCCATATACATATCATCGGTAATCTTACCGAAGAAACGGTTGTATATATCTTCAAAGGGTGTAGGATCCCCTTGAATTGGATACTTTTCATCCATGGGGATTACCTCCCTTATTCTTTAGCCTCCACGGGCTTTTTAATTGTAGTGGTAGAAGAACGACGTCCGGTTGCCGCAGGAGTGCTGATAACCTTTTCGCTCTTCTTCTCGTTCTCGTCAGGCTTCATATTTTCGATAGCTTTACTCACATCAAAACCAAGCTGGGCTTTAATAGCCTCTCTCTTATCGTAGTCATTTAATGGTTTACTAACAGCGTACTGCTTAATAAGATCTTTTGTGCCATTAGGAGCGAAATCAAGAGCATCCTTAAATTCATCAATAGAACAAGATTCCATCCAGCTGGGAATCTGTTCCTCAGTCAGATAATACTCTGGTTCTACATCCTTATTAAGTAAATGACGAAGAATTTCATCATCGTTAATAAAGAGATAATTATAGATAAGCTCTTTTCCGCCGCCCATCATAGACAGAGAATCTAACTCATCAACCTTGATATGCTTAGTTTCATGAGGAGCGAACTCTCTGCGGACGCCCAATTCGGGGATATTATAAATAACAAAGCCTGCGCTCTTGTTAGTGACATTACACTGGTCTTTCATAATTAAAAACTCCTTTTTCTCAAATAATGAATTAAAGGGGATAGGGATATATCCCTATCCCCTCGAATAGTTTATTGAATTACGTCAAGCTTGCCCTGAAGCTGAGTATCAACGTAAGAGAAGATGTTGTTAGTCATCATAACACCAACGCCAACCTTGCGGTAGACCTGGATGTCACGAGACCAGTCATCATTGTCATTACGCTCACGAACGTGAGTGGTACCCTCGAAAGCAACCTTAACAGGCTTCTCGCCAGCGCCAGAAGGAATAACCCAAGCATAGCCAGGATCGATTACCTTACGACTGTTGGTTTCATCCTCAAGAGTCTGAGGAAGAATTACAACACGAACACCCTTATAGTTAGCAAGATAACCGGTGTTCCAACGCTCGTTACGAATTTCATCAGAGATCCAGCCCTCAGCAGGAACAATCTTTACTGCGAACTCACGAGTGCAGTAAATAGTAGGAGTGCCATAAGCACTTGCAGTAGTAACAAGACGGTCAAGACCAGTCTCATCGAAACCAGCAGCGCTTACACGGTTAGCAGCGGGAAGCTGATCAACTGCGCCCATAAGAGCCTGAGCGATCTCACGATAAATGAGTTCGTCCATGCCATCCATGATGATCTGAGTGAGTTCAGCGAAGTTCACACGACCATCAAGGAACTCTTCGAAGCCGATCTGAGCGGCTCCGCCGATAGCACTGGTACCAACTTCGAAGCTCTCAGAACCGAGCTTGAAGGTCTCGTATACGCCGGCAAGACCGACACGAGTGATGAACTGCTTAGCGCGAGTCTTACCAGTTCTACGCTTAAAGACGGGACGATCACCCTGAGCAAATGTCTGAATCTCAGCGAACTGACCATAAGCGTTGATCAGACGGTTAGGAACGATATCGTCCATGGTCTGCTCCATGAGAGAGAATACCAAGCGCTTATTCTGCTCGTAAAGCTCTTCAGTACCAACGAGAGCATTGAGTTCACTACGAAGAGTCTCGTTCATAGCGCTGTAAGAGAGATTCTCGTTATTATAAGAGAAGTTAGTAGAAGGAGTAGCATTAGCTACATTCTTCATCAACTGTAGTAAATTAGCCTTATCCATTATTTTAACCCTCCTTTATCAACCAATGCGCTGAACTTTAACGCCAGGCTGTAGGTCAGGCATGGTGTAAACTTTTACAACCACAAACTTAGGATCTTCATCGCCACCGGCGCCCTGACCCTTGATCAGATAACCGTCGGTATCAATCTTAAGTTCATCGCCAACACTTAGAGAGCCGGCTTCAGCCTTAATTGTGTTAGTAGTCCAAATGTCGCCGCTAGGCACAGCGATAACACGAGGAACCATCTTAGTGCCCTGTGGCATGAGCTGAGGATAGTTAAAAGTCTCAACTTCCTTCTTGAAAGCGGCATCGCTACCCTCACGGACAGCCTCACCACTATAATCAAGAACGGTCTTAAGATCGGACTTAGTCTGACCGATTGGGCTATAGACACGAGCATTATAGCGGTCCTTAATCATAGCGAAATCAGCATCAGTCTCGCGATCCTCATAAATCTTTACTTCATTGAAAACCATGCGCCATGGACCTGCACCATCAAAGTCGCAGACACCCTTGGCATAATCGTATTTTACGAACTGGCCATTCTCAAGTAGCTCAATGCTTGCCGCTGCGGGAAGCTGAGCGTACACCTGGCCATTGCGCTTAGCGGACATATGGTTAGGTTCAACCTGGCCATATCCGTAAGTTACAAAAGTAGCGTTACCTAAACGCTTTGCACTCTTAGCCATATTATTTAATCCTCCTTATAGCTTTTTCGCGGTTTCGCGAACTGCCTTAATCCACTCTGGGACATTATCATCAGCGGGATTTTCAAGATTAAACAATCCCTTGGGCTGGTTATCGTCCTGTTCATTGTTGTTATTAAGGTTAAAGTTGACCTTGTTGCGAACGCAGAGAATAGACAGCTTCGCTTCAATGTCATCTAAAGAATAAGTATCAATATGCTCAACGACATCCTTCTTATCGTCATCGCTCAGCATATAGAAACCATCAATCATGCTCTGCTTTTCCTTGCGGTCCGCAGTTAGCTTGAACTCTCTGAGAGAAGTTACCTCTGTCTCAAGGTCGCTCTTCTCCTGCTTAAGAGTCTCAAATTCGCCCTGAAGAGTCTCATACTTACCAAGTAACTCAGTATACTCAGTTACTTCATCAAGATTGTACTTCTTCTTAGGCTCTTCCTTGTTATTATCGGCAGGCTTATTGTCGCCGTCCTTTGGCTTGTTATCTTCTGGAGCAGGATTGCCTTCTGGTTTCTTCTTGTTCTCGTCCTCAGGCTGCTTCTTTGCTTCGAAGTTAGGATCCTCGGGGTTGCCGAGAGTCTTTTTATTCTCGTCCATAGTCTCGTGAGAGCCTCCTTTATTCAAAGTTTTCTGTAATTCAGTTAGCATAGAGAACATCGTAGTTCTAAGTTCTTCCATGTTCTCTAGGGAGAATTCAGTCTTGAATTGTGCGCCCTCAAAACATGGCTCAACTGATTCTCCGAGAATACAAAGTTTTTCAATCAATGCTTCATTGTAAATGAAAAATCTACTACCCGAATTATTATCTTTTGCCCAAAAACCTTTTTGAGTTTCTTTATTCAGTTCCATAGACTGATTGTTGCCATGCTCGAATAGCCGCTGAGATTCAGGGTAAGCGCTCGTCCAGATGTAACATTCAGTTACAAGATACTCACGCTCAACGCCTTCGTCATCAAACTTCTGGAACCAAACTTTCGCGTCCGTAGGGACGAAACCGTATGGTTTAGTGGTGTCAAGAACCTCGATATTTCCGCCACCCCGCAGAGAAATCTCTTTGTTGTGTCCTTCAAAATCGTTTGTTGCTTGATTAAAATAGCCAACAACAGGAGACCCTGGCAGTTTTCTGCCCATCTCTGTTGCAACTTTCTTAGTGATAACAGTTCCGTTTCTGTTGGGATTTTGTCCTACATAGCAGACCTTCACCTAACACTTGCTGATTAAAGGAGATATTTCAGTCGCATTGATGAATTCCAATGTGTTAGCAATAGGAATACTAATATGCAAGTTCTATCCCTCCTTATGACATACTTTCACGGTTAGCAATCGTCTTATCGCTCTTTGCCTCGTCGGACTTTTCCGGACGACCAGACTATTTCTGTTCCGTTACTTTTGTTGTGCTTGAACTTGTCTACTTATTCTAAGAGTTATTCTAATCATTCTAATCTTTTTTGACCACGCTTCCACTCATTGTGCTACTCATCATGGGCGGAATCATAATCTCAGATAGATGTAGAATCTCATTTTCGAATGTTAAAGTAGCCAGAATACTAGATTGAGAATGACCAAGAGCAATTTGTGGCAACATCTTAGGATAGCCCATTTGCGCGTGTTCTTTATACAACTTAGCTAGTTCTTTATAGTTAAATTGCGTTGTTTCTAGCATGGATACTCTAAACTCGTAATGACCCTTGCGATTAAATTTTTCCACTATCTTATTCAACAAATTAGCAAACTGTAAAGGTAGTTCTCTAATACTAGCTTCATCTGTTAAGATAGCGTTAGTTACAGCTAAATTGCCGTCCGCATTGAATAAGTTACGAGAAATACCAGCATTGTTAAATACTGTACGCTCAACTTTTTCAAGGTCATCTGTCGTAGTATTGGAATTACTATCCTTGGTATCAATCTTCTCAATATCAGCAAAAGTAGTAAGCACATCCACACCAACCGCGCGCTTAAGCATCGCGACCGCGTTATTATGGATGTCTCTTGCTTCATCTACGTCAAAGATTAAGTCACCATTCTTATCAAGCGGTAATTTCTGGATAATAATTTTTAATAGCTGTTGCATTGTCTTCTATCTATCTAACTCTTGAGCTTGGTCAAGGTCAATGATAGAGGGAATAACTCCAACAAGAGGTGGAAAACAGCTATCATTCAATCCCAGCTTCACCGAAACTGCGGGGTCGAGAGGATACCAGCAACTTAAGTCTCCTGGATAATCCCCCTTAAGCTTGCCTTGTTTGTATAAGACATAGCCTTGCTAAACATCCTTGGGGAATGTTTTTAGAATTGCCATTCTCTATTGGATATTAGAGAAATAGGCGTCAAAGAACTAAAGATTTAGTTCTACGATCGGATCAACTCCAGAGTAGTAGCGATTACGACAATATGAAGCGGGAAGTTTTTGGATACCAAATCTATCCCCGAAATCTACGAAGATGCCATAGTAGACACCATCTTTCATAATATCGAGAGCAATATTTCCGCATAGTCGCTTAACGTCAGATCTATCAAGGTACAGTAGTACCTTTGAGAAGTCACCAAGAATCTTATTTTCTTTTTCCTTAGATACATCTGTAAAGTAAGGAGTTACATACCAGTCATATCTATAAAGAGTAGCTAAGTATTTACACAATCTGTAATAAATACCGCTAGACTCAAAGAAATATTCAGAAATCTCTCTTAGTGTCTTGTAATCATGTCGGTAAATAGCATTGAGAACAAAGCCCTTATCGCCGTAGTTTGGGTTGACCTTCTTGTAAGTGCCAAGATTTACGAGTGCATTATCCACGGTACGAATGCCCACCCGCATTTTAGCATAATCACGTGGAGCCATATCTTCTTCGCCCATTAAATTAAAGCCTTTATCTCGTATGTCTTGTTGTCTGCGCTTAAGCAAGGTTTGTCACCTCCTTAATACCCGGCCTTCTGCATTATATAGTCATACGTTAATATATTTTCATCCGTATATGGAATCTCTATTAAAGTAAGACCTTTCAATGCGCAGAATCTCCTCTTTTGATTATCATTATATTTCTATTGATACAATCCTCTATTGCCGCCAAATTTACTGACTGCTTGATAATGCTATTTTCCTTGATACTCAATCAAGAAATCTAGATTACCATCATCATCAAAGACGGCAAAATCAAATCGTAGAGGACGTCCACTAGGGGCTTTCAATCCCGCGAATTCATACTCTTCTTTAAAGTTAATATCATTCGCTTCTAGGATCTCATGTATCTTAATTTCTCCTCTTGATGCTCGCATAGATTAAATCACATCCTCTATCTATTATTAAAAAATCTAATAGGGCTATTATTTAACTATGCCCACTTAACTAATAAACATAAAATCAGCGAAGCGACCTTTCTTTCTCTTGCGCTTACTATCTTCTTCTTGCTTGATATAATATAGACCGTATTCAAAAGCTGAGAATTTATCCTTTGTAATAGATTTATTAGCTTGCTTCAAGATAATATTAACGCCTTCATTTTCCTCGCGCAAATTCAACATTTCATCTCGCAGAATAGAAGTATAAGTGAAAGGTTGTAAATATGCCGCTCTCTCTTCTGGTTTCATTGCTTGACCCTTTTTAGTTCCTAACAATTTGTTCTTCGCAATTCTTTCGTCAATTAAGAATTTCACCTTGCCAGCCCGCATCTGCGTCTATGCATTGCTGTGAGCTTCGGTGTTAATTGGCGCATTAGCTTTAATTTCATAAATAGCATCATATTCCGTTCTATCAGTTCTATACTTCTTATACTCTCCATCATCATCATTCTATACGCCAAAATCAGGGAAGAAATCATCTGTTTCAGGGTCAACTTGAGACTTGACCATATAGTCCATTAGACCAGCACCCAAACCATTACCGTCGATAACAACGGTCTTAGCCTTGAACTAATAATATAACTTTTTAATTTTAATTGCCTAATCTTCAAAGTGTTCGTCATCCATTGTAAACATATTAACTAACGACTTAATTGCAGGCCCCTAGGACTGCGGTGTAACTTTAAAAACACAAATTACACTTTGACATTTTTTACGTCCAACGTCCACAGACAAGACATAATAAGCTCTATCAGAAGAGCGACCAGAAGCTTCATACTCTGGTTGTTGTAATTTACGATTACGGTCAAATACTTCTCCATTAAAGAATGCATCCTCAACAGTACCACTCCAACGAGATTCATACTCACGATCAAAAGAAGCCTCATTAAAGGTACCGTCCTGCTTTAGCTCTTGAACGAAGTTTTTACTTTGTAGACCAACTAATACAGGGATACGCCAAGTACCGCCCATAACAATCGCTTTCTCTGGATCAAGAACCATACGAATCAAGAGCTGAATCAATTTATTGTACGGGAAAGTATTCTTCCAGCCTGCGGTGGTGACATAGATTTGGCTCTTATTCAAAGTTTCTGCCTCTTGAACAGTACCATCCATACACTCACGGTCAATGTTCATCAGAGGAATAAGAACTTCGTTCAAAATAGTACCATCAACACCAACACATTCCTCAATTAGACCACCATGACGACGCTTACCACGAGAACTCTCTCTTGCAGCAACGTTATCAAAGTAAGAACCATTCTTAAAGACATACTTACAATAGTCTTTACCTTCTTGAGTCTTACCTCTTCGCCAATCAATCTCTCTTTCAAACGCAGGAATCTTCTAACAAATTTCCTAAACCTTTTCTTTAGCAATGCCAGCAGCCTATTCCTTACCACCAGAAGTAACGAACAATTTACTTCTCGGATATAGAATACATCTGCACATTAGCACCATAATAGATAAGAAAGACTTAGAATAAGCACGCGGGAATACCATGTATACATACTTGTAGCGCATGGCAGCTCGCAAGAATACTCTTTGATAGAAGAAGAAGTTTAGCTCCTTCTTACGAGTAGGATCTCCGCCAGTTTGAAGGAAATCGACGAAGATATCAGGATATTCTCTCCAAAAAGCAATATATTGACGTGCCGCAGGAATGATTGCCCGCACGCGTTCTTCAGATAAACCAATCTTCTTATTTTTATTGGAGAGGTTTAATAAATCAGCTAATGCCATTTACTCCACCTCCCGCAGATATTCCTTATCCTTCTCAGCTTCCTATTGTTTCATTTCTTCAAATTCTTCATAGTCAGCATCAGTCAATACTTTATCTTCTGGATAATCGTAAATCTCATTATCTTCTTCATCGCCACCATCAACATCAATCTTAGCTTCTCTTTCCTTATCTTGAGCAATAGCTCTAACAGATGCGTCAATCATGTTACCGAGATTCATTTCTTCTGTAACAAGAGAGTAAGTGTAATGTTGAAGGTCTTGTAAAACTTTATCTACCTTATCCATCGGTCCATCAGTGTAATAGCGAGGAATAAATCCTTCGCGTTCGCAAATTGTAACTAATTCGCCAATGGAATCTACAAACTCGCCAGATTCAGCTTTATTCTGCGCGGCTGTGAGTTTAGCGCTCTTCATCAAGCTATCATACATCTTGATCATCTTCTGCGCACCATCGACATCGCCGCAATCTAGAAGCTAATTAGATTTCAAGGAAGTCTTACAAATCATGATAAGGGTATCTTTCATGCCAGCACCTTGAATATCATATGAAGCCATCATATCATTATATAATTGCTCCAACCGCACCCATTCCTCTGGGCGGTATCCTCGACCCCACTTAAGTCTCAACATTACTTTATCTTCCTCAGTAAGTTCATCTGAGAAATCATCATCGGCTTCTGAAGGGTCATAATATTCAGGAGTACCTACAGCTTCTTGTGGCTCAGTTAAAATTTTGGGCTTAGGAGGAGTTCTGTCTGTTGCAAGCTCAGTCTCAATCTCTTCACCAGTCATACCTTGCGCTTTCATTTGATTAATCTTGCGCATACGCTGCTCTTCTTCAAGAGATTCTGTATCTGCCCAAGAATACTAGCTCCATTGCTTTAGCTTCATCTTCGATAGGTAACGGCCAATAATAGTTAATCCAGTTACCTTCTTTGGGTCTTTACCATATTTCTCAAGTAAAGTATCCCATTCTTCTTTAATATAAGGCACATCAATTTCTTGTAAAATCCATTTATATGTTTCTGGGTCCCAGTTATCGATGTGCATGGTTAAACATTTCTTGCAAATATCCATCTTTCCATCAGGTGGATATTTCTCTACATTCTTAGAAGTGTAGAATTCACTATCATTCATAGTCTTTCCGCACTTCTTGCAAAAATGCTGTCCAGCCATACGAATCAACCTCTTTTCTTATTACGGCATTTCTTACAAATAGAATACCAATTATCTTTACTTGTCTTATTCTTTGAAAAGAAAAGATTGTTCGCTGGCTTAATTTGCCCACATTTAGAGCATTTTTTCATGGGGTATCCACGCTTGGTGTACTCCCAAATTAAGAAATCTTCTTTAGCCTATTCTGCGATTACCTTCGGAATCTTATTGCGCCATAGGCTAGAAATATATTCTACACTATAGGTTTGATGAAATTCTTCATCAAGTAATTTTTGAATCTCGCTATTTGGTTTACCATCAATCTTCCACTCAACAATTCTATCATAGATAGGATAATCAGCAAGAGCCTTAGTACATAAGTTATCAAAGTCTTGCATTAAATACCAAGTATCTCCCTCAAACTAATCCCAACTATCTTCCTTGAGCTTAGAATAATTACATAAAATAGCAGATACTACTTTAGTATCCATTAATGAAATGCCATCTACAACGATTTCAGAACTATCTAAATAACTCTTATCATCAAGAGGTAGCGATGTTCTAGCAGATCTCGTTAATCGGCACGGAATGATTGGCTTCTAATAAGCCTGCTTAATAATATATTGGTCTTTCCGCATTTCGATTAACGCTTTCTTCATCATAAAAGCAGTCTTACCAGAGGCGTGCTTCGCTGCTGCTTCCCAAGCGTTTATAGTATCTCGCAGTTGTTTCAAACAGGGGATTGTCTCTAAATCTTTATCTGTAATCGAAATCTTCGGTTGAAAAATTACATTCTTATTTTCATTAACTAAATTATAAATACCATCTTCGCCGTTCTCTAACTAACTAACAAGACCCTCGAAAGAACATTCTCTCTTGTTTACCGTAGTCATACGGTTATCTGTCAGTATATTGCGTTCTTTTCGCTCTTGCTTTTCCATGCAGAGAACAAGATAATTACCTAAAATTTCAAGATACGCGGGACTAATATCCGGCGTTTCCGCAATTATCTTTTCAACTAGCGCTTTACGCTCTTCTGGAGACTCTAGAGTATAATCTAATTTAATCACACTTGTCATCTCCTTTATGCTTATATAATAACAAAAAAAAACTGGTGTGTCAAATCTGTTTGACCAAATTAAATTATTTTGTTATAATAATAATAGAAAAATAATAAAGGAAGTATTTCTTATGAACTTTCGCGATATTCCAGCTGAAGCGTTTCCCAAAGGCGCATAGTTCTATCATAATGTAACCGTAATAGTGGTTTCTGTGGCTGAAGATATATGGGACGAAGATTTTGACTCTATTTGGTATCTTGACTAGTTAACTGCACCAGAATCAAAAGCAATCCTATTCTTTAAAGAAGAAAGAGAAATTATCAACGATGCTGATGTAGATGTCTTTCATAATTGCGACGATGAACAAGAGTGCGATTGGTTGCTAGATTATTATGAGAATTGCATAGTCGAAATAGATCCAGATGGAACGGTTTCATGGTATGAAGGAGAATTTTAATGAATCAGATTAACATAAAAGAATATTTTAAGGCAGAGAAGGAGAAATTGCGGCTGGCCGTCATCGAGCATGGTTATGAACCTCCTTCTCTCACGATTATAGATGCTACGGATGGCGATGTCGGCAATCAGATTTATATTAAGAAGAAGATTGAAGATTTTGAATCTGTAGGCTGGCCTATAAAGATTATTAGACCGAAAGATAAATTTGATTTACATTATCTATTAAGCTATGGTCTTGAAACAGATTGTGTAATTGTTCAAATGCCAACGGCAGAAAGATTTGATTTCGACATTGAAGATATTCCATCGTACTTTGATTGTGATGGCTTGACTAAGAACGCTCTTGTTCTTCCCGCCACTGTTCGAGGTATTATTGATTATCTTGATGATTGTGGTTTTGATTATACAGGTAAAACTGCTGTTGTTCTTGGCAGAAGCGATATCGTCGGTAAACCTATGGCAAAGGCTTTGCTAGATAGAGATATGACTGTTTCCATTTGTCACAGTAAAACGAACTATGGAGATAAAAAATATCTTCTTCACAACGCAGACCTAGTAATCTGTGCTACCGGACAACCGCAGTCTATTTATAGAGAACAATGCGAATCTGCTATTGTTGTTGATGTCGGAATTAGTCGACTTAATGGCAAGATCGTTGGAGATTTCGTAGAAGATGAAAATAACATCGTTGGAGAAGCTTGGTCTACTCCAGTTCCAGGTGGTGTTGGTCTATTAACAAGATTGGGGCTGATGAAAAATTGTCTAGATCTCAAGGTATTGTAATTGATAATATAGGAGCAACTATTTTAGACCTAGAAACAGAATTTGAACGAGCAAAAATTATGAGATATCCTCTTGGTGATTGGCTACATAATAAAATTTCTTCTCGTCAAGAGTATAAAGAAAAGATGACTATTTATCGAGATAAACAATCTCAATATGTAGCCAAAAGGCTCTTTGAAATCTATGGATTTGAAATCGCTCAAAAGTATAAGTCAAATTATGTGCAAGATTTTATTCCCTGCATGGGAGCAGATGGGCAATGTAATCTATATTGCAAGAAGTTTGGAAAGTGCCAAGAATAAAAGTTTACACACTATATTTGAAAAATAGGGCAGAACCAATATCCAGTTCTGCCCAACATCATTTCATTCTAAGGAGGCCGCAATAAAAATGGAAAAGCATTTCAAGCAGTTGATTATCGCAAGACGTGATTTGAATATGTCACCTGGCAAGTTAGCTGCGCAAGTATCTCATGCATCTTCTGCTTTTCTCATTGAGATGATTAGAGATTCTTGGCCAGAGAAAATACAAGACTTTTATCAAGTAAATTATAGACTAGATAAAGATATTTACGACAATTGGATTAACGACGGAGTAACCAAGGTAGTATGTGGCGCCCGCAATAGAGGGAAGTTAGAAAAAGCCATTGAAAAGGCTAAAGAGTTAGGTATGATTGAAGGTGTTGATTACTTTCCTATTGTTGATGCTTGCAGAACTGAGTTGATTCCAGAGTCCCCGCAGGGGACTTTGACGTGTGTAGGATTTAGACCTATGGAGGCAGAGAAGATTGATGAAATTGGGAAAGATTTTCATTTGTATTAACATCTTAGTTCTTTCTCTCTTGATGTTGACTGGAAATGCCTAGGATTGTCTATCAAAATACTTATTATAGATTAGCGCACGAGGATACTTAGGATAGAGGGTACGTATCCTTATCATATAAGAAAACCGTAATCTGAAATCAAAAATGGTTTTCGAGATTTTTATGGCGTGGGAGAACGAGTTTGTGAAAATTTTCACGCTTTTTCCCGAAATACACGCCCCCGTACTGTCGCACTTCACCACGCTAAAGTGTTACAGTTAAACAGCCACCCCTACTTTAGTTAGCTAAAGCGTCTGTCGCTATTATTATGTATCGCGCGCGTGTAAAGAGGGATTGGTCAAAATGCACAACAGGATCGGCACTCACTTATGCAAATTGACGAAACGCAGAAATTTGTAAAAAAGTTGTTGACAAGCAAGCACGGCTATGCTATCATGCAATCACAGGCAAGGGAAAACAGCTTGCCAAACATACCGAAAAAAAAATAAAAAAAAGTCTTGACAAGCAAGACAAGGTGTGGTAAACTAAAGACAATCCAAGAGGGAAACACAAAAACAGTCAATCAAAAGAAAGTGAGTGTATCAAAATGACAAAAGTAGAAATGGCTCGTACCCTTCAGCGTATCCGCAAGGTGCAGAACGACATGGACGCTCTCAAGCGTGAACTGGACGAACTCAAGGACACTGTAAAGGCGGAAATGGTAGCGACTGGCGAACATAAGGTAGAGGCTGGCGGTTGTATCGCTACCTATCAGGAAGTCACCAGCAACCGCTTTAATAGCTCTGCGCTAAAGGCAGAGGACAAGGCTACCTATGGCAAGTATGTGGTAGCCAGCACCACCGCAAGACTGACGGTAAAGTAAGCTACTCAACCACCATAGGACTGCCTGTATAGGCAGGCAGTCCTAACCTTAGAACAAAAGAAAGAGGTATATATTATGGAGTTCATCAAGTATTTCACTAACCCGCAGTTCGATAACGCCAAGTTCGCAGATATGCTGCGCCTGAAAATGAATGTGCGTGCCAAGGCAGTAGAGGATGGCGTCATCCTTGACCGTGACGCTTTTAACGCCACAAGCGCCGCCTTTATGCCTAATTGGGCATGGCTGAATAAGCAGAGTATCAATAGTCCTCTGCATACCAGACCCGCAGAACTTGCGGAGTGGCCGGAGCTGACCCATGCCTATCGTTACTTGCTTGCCATAGTGTTCGATGACAAGGACGCTTGCCAGCTTGAACGGGCAGACGGGCTTGAGTACATCAGCAAACAGGCAGATATGGTGGCTGACTGCTGGCGTAAAGAGGAAGGTTTTTCTGGCGTAGCAGTCATTGATAATGCCACTGGCGAAATCATGCACATGGCAGACTAAGACATAAGGGCGCTCTGCGTGGAGCGCCCAACCCGCAAACAAAAGAAGGGAGTATTATTATGACTTATAATGAATTTCTGGCCCGCTTCTGCGGTTGCCACGAGGATGAGGTCGGCAATCGGCCTTGTGATAACGGCTGTATGTGCGATAAGTGCATGACGCCGGAACTTGAGAAACTGTGGAAAGAGGTGCGGGATAATGCGTAAAGTAGCAAAGGTGACGCTGTACGGCGTGTGTCTGGCAGTCCTGTTGTGGTTTTTCCTCTCATGGCTTGATATAGTGGCGGATAACTGCGAACCTAATCCGCACCACAGCCCGTATAATATCTTTGTTCTCATGACGCAACAAGAGGAAAAGACAGAAGAGCCTACCGCAATAGAGGGAACTTGCGGAAGCCCGCTTACCGATCAGACAAGGCTGGCAACCGCAGTCATAACCAGCATTGACGGTAACACGCTTACTCTTGTTACGCTTGAGGATGGCGCGGAGTGGACAGTCGAAGTCGGATATGGCGAGAACTTCTCAACAGATGATTACCTGTGCGTGTTCTTCGATACCATGGGAACTGACTCAATCTATGATGACGAGGTTGCCAAACTCTGGAAAGAGGTCTGGTAAATATAGGGTGGAGAAATCCACCCTATATTTTTGTGCATTTTTCATAAAGACATTTTCGCCGGCGCGCTGGCGACCGCGGCGCGCCGAGTTTTGCGTTTGTGCAAGTTGCACAAATTTGGAAGTAAAATTTTGGTATAGGCAAGTTGCACAATCAATCCCGAAATCTTTGTGCAATTTGACAGTTGACAATCCCTTGTGCCTGTGGTACAATGGTATCATCAAAAGAAAGGAAGTGCTCCAACATGGCTAATCGCATTGGATTTACTGACACCCTCACTGGCAAGGAAACTGTCTGCGGGACTTGGGCAAAAACGACTCTCGCAGTTATTCAGCTTTCCGTTTCACATAATGACTGGACGAGATTTCTTCCATTCTGTAATGGCTGGAATCTTGACTACCCGGAGAAAGACGAATGTCCGATTGAATATCGGGCAAGAATGATTGATATGGCTATCGGCCTTCAGCTCATTTGAGCTGAAGGCCCCGGAGAAAGGATTTGAGACTATGTTACCGAGAAGACATTGCGCATACGACATTACCACCGGCGAAATCCTCTGCTGTGACCGCGGAAATCACCTCAAGCGTTCGGTTGCCCTGACTAAGAAAGTCAATAAGGCAATGTTCGGAGTTGCCGGACAGTGGCGGTTCTGCCACGACTTTGGCAAGAAGTGGATTGAGAAAGGAGCGCCTACCAGATGAAGAACTACCTGTTCTATGATGAAGAAACCGGTGAGCACTTCTTCGTTCAAGAAGTCAACTTGTGGAAAGCTAACCAGACAGCGCATCTCTTCTTTCAGCGCCCCTTTTACAAATGCTCCATGAGTGACGCAGAGGCTGAGATGTACGGATACGATACCTACTAAGAGAAAGCCGGTGATGAACCGGCTTTCTTTACTTTTGGTAAAATTTTTGATATAATAATTATAGAAGAAATGAGAAAGGAGAATTTTCTAATGACGCTAGAAGTGCTGAAAGCACTGGCTGTCATTCTGGAGTTCTGCATGAACCAAGATTCTTGCAAGAACTGCCCAATGGCCCAGTTCTGTTAGAAGATGCCATGTGAGCGGTAATCTAATTCCTTTCGGCAAAATGCCGCGGCTCCCGTCTGGAGTCGAATTTTCGCACAGGCTAGGTCTATAGAAATAAAAAACCAAAATGGCTGAATCTACTTACTCTAGAAAATTAGATGCAATGGGAAGAATTATGATTCCTGTTCGACTTCGCGATCAGCTCGGACTTATTACAGGCCGAGAGTATTCATTCGAGGTTCGTTAGATCGACGGCCGCAATTACATTTGTATTGATTGTGGTTTGAATACTGAACTGGAAGAAGCTATGAAACTTGTCCAAAATGCTGGACTAAAAGTTGTGAAAACTGACGATTGACAAACCATGCTTTCTATGGTATACTTAAACCATCAAAAGAAAGAAGGTTTGATGTTATGTATGAGTTTGAAGTCTTGTTAAAGAACGGCGAGCGTACTTTCATCTGGGGTTATAATTATCAAGACGCTCTCAATCGACATCCCAAGTTAGCGAATGAAATCGAATCGCTTCTATTTCAAGAGTACATTGATTGACCTCCCTTTTGGGAGGTCTCTTTTTCTCGGCTGGCCGTGCGCGAACGCCGCGGCCAGTTTTTCGTGTCAATAGGCAATTTGCACAATTTTCTATACGCATTTTTGGTGAATTTGACGAAAGAAATTTTCCCAAAACCTCTTGACTTCCTATGTAGACTATGGTATACTTGTATCATCAAAAGAGAGGAGCGAACACCCGATGGTTGCAATTATTATTTTGACTGCCCTGTTGTCTTTCCAATTTGTTTCTGCTATTGAGCGGGACTGCATGGGGCTGGGGCTTATGTTCGGCGTTGAGATTATGCTTTTCGCCTACATTATGAGCAACTGCCAGTTTTAAGGAGGAAAAGAGAATGTTTTTCAAAAAGAAAGATAGCCATATCAATATCTATGAAGCCCACGCGGACGAGCTGCTTTATGACCTTTGGGCAAAAAGAGATAAACTTACTACCCAGACGCGTGAAGTCATTACCCGTAAATCTGTAATTGACCTTTACCCGGATGGGGCAGACCGAAACGCCGCAATTAAAGAATGCGAAAAGGCGAAGCGCTCCCTACTTTGTGCGATTGGTGCCTATGACACTTCTCGCATAGAATATAATGACTATATCACAAAAAACGCCGAACGGTTTAATAATCCCCGTAGGCCATGGACAGCCACAAGCCATGACTTCATTGCTCTTGCTTATAGAGCATATTTTCAAAATTAGGGGTTGACAAACAGCCCCTTATATGATACAATAAGACCATGGAAAGAGGTTGACCACCTAAACAGTCAGAAAGGAAGTTATATTATGAAAGCTACTGGTATTGTTCGCCGCATTGATGACCTCGGTCGTGTGGTTATCCCCAAGGAAATCCGTCGTACTCTTGCCATTCGAGAGGGTGATCCGCTGGAAATCTATACCACAGACGGCGGCGTCCTTTTCCGCAAGTACACACAGCCCACTGAAACCAAGGCGGCTATCGCCCAGAAGTGGCTGGAGGACAATGCACTCCCCATGCGTGCCACATCCGCTAAGTTCAGCATCGAGAACAAAACCACCACTTGCGAGGTGGTCAGCAATAACAGCCGTCGGACTGGAACGGCAACCGCTACGGCAGAAGATACTTTTATCCCCGCTGTCGGTATGGTTATCGCCTTTTGCCGAGCCTCTGGCAGAACTGTTCCGCAGGAACTGCTTGAGGACTAAAAAAAATAGCACAAAGGGCTTGACAAACTAAGCCCTTTGTGCTATAATAAAACCATCAAGAAGAGGTTGATGGTATGCAGGTAAACGAAAACAGACTTGATACTATTCTACAAGACTTTGTGGAAACATTCAATGACTGCGCTTGTTGCCCTTTGACTTTTGATTGTGAAAGAGATAATGCGGGAATTGACTGCTACGAGTGCGCCGAGCAGTTAAAGGAATGGCTGAAAGGGGAGTAAAAGATGGACATTCAAGCGGCTAAAGAATTTCTTGAGCGTCGAAGTGTTGATGACTTACAAAGCATCATCGTTCTTGCTCAACAGCAAATCCAACGGATAAAAGAAAATCAACAGGCTAAATACATGGGAGCAATTCGCAAAGCATTTGAAGATTACTTTGAGAATGTCGGTCCGATTGAAGTAACTTTCGGCTATGAGGACGCAGACGGAATGGAGGGCGCTGCCACTGTAGAAGTTGATTCCAGTAATCCACCTTGTTTCTGCCAGCAGTCAATTGAATTTCCGTAAGAAAAGTGGCTCGATTTGAGCCACTTTTTTGTGCAATTTGACGAAGTTTCCTTTAACTCCAGCGGCGCGTTGTGGGTCACCACGCGCCGAGTTTACGCAAGAGTATTATTACACAAATTTTTCGTTGCATTTTTGTGCAAATTGCCAGCTTGACTTTCTCCCGAAACAGTGGTACAATGAGTACAACAAAAGAAAAGAGGTAGACACCATGAAAAAGAAAACTTACTGCTATGAGAACCGCACTTTCGAAGTCGAAGTCTATGATGAATTTGCTGGTTGTATGTTAGGTATCTATGTTAGCGAAGTTATCCGTCCTAACCGCAAGTTCTTTGGTCGCACTAAACATTTCTACCTTAACCACGTTATTCTGGACCAGTATGCCTCTATTGATGATGCCGTAAGAGAAACTATTGCTGAGGGCCTGGAACAAGAAATTCACGACAAAGGAGTTAATAAGAAGTGGGAGGAATGGAGCAAAGAAACTAATTAAAATTGCCTATTGACATTTTGGCAATTTTATATTATAATAATTATAGAAAGTGAGGGAGAAAGAAATGAACCTGTTGATTATCTTCATTTTGCTCTCGATTGTAAATGTTATCTTCTCCACAATCAAGAGCATTGTAACTATCAAATCCGGTCCGTGGATTGCAAGCATTGTTTCCGCTCTGTACTACGGTTATTACAACATTGTATTGATTTACACTGTTGCAGATTTCCCCTTGTGGCAGAAAGTTGTGGTAACTGCGGGCTGTAACCTTGTCGGCGTTTTCATCGTGAAGTATGGAGAAGTTAAAGCGAGGAAAGACAAGTTGTGGAAAGTGGAATTAACAGTTCCCACCAAGTACAAAGACGCCATTGATGAATTGGGTGTTCCCCATTCTTACATTGAGTTAAGCGATAAGCACACCCTTTTCAATTTCTACTGCGCTACACAAACCGAAAGCGCAAAAGTCAAAGCGATTGCCAATCAGTCCGAAGCAAAATATTTTGTTGCGGAAAGCAAAAATCTTTGAAAAAGGTATTGACAAACCGCACGGTTTGTGATACAATACAAAATGTCAAGAGGGAGTAGCCCAAGAAATCCGAGGGTGTGCAACTTCGAGAAAGTAGAGGAAGTAAACAGATAAAGTAGGCTCAACTGCAAGTCGCTATTGTGGGGATTAAGTCGAAAAAAAAGTTTGCGAAACCTCTTGACAAACCCCTAAAACTATGATACAATAAAATTGTTCCAAGGGAACAAAAAAAAACAAGGAAAGAGGTACTTAGTTATGATGACCGAAAAGAACAAGATGGAATGTAATGACCTGCTGAAAATCCATGAGATGACGCAGAAGCTCCTCGATGCCAATACCGCGGACGCCGCTATGCTGGCAACCCTTGTCCAGATGGCCCGCGGAGGGAAAGACGAGATGGCGATGTATATGCTCCACAATCTCAAGCCCTACGCCATTGAAATCGCAGAGGGCGGCAAGGAAAAGAGTGAGCCGGAAATCGACATTGACGCACTGCTCAGCGCCCTGTTCGGCTAAACAATAGAAACTCGGTGGAGAAATCCACCGAGTTTTTTGTGCAATTTTCACAAACCCTTCTTGGGCGGTCCGCGCACGCTCGGCGCGGACCGAGTTTTTGTCAATATACAAGTTGCACAAATTTCTCGATCAATCTTTGTGTAATCTGACGATTGACAGCTTTCCCGAAAAGTGCTATACTGTTTACAGAAGTTAAGGGAAACGCCCTTTGAACCTTGAAAAAAAGATTTGAAAAAATCGAAAAAAACTCTTGACAGCAAGCGCAAAGTGTGCTATACTAAGTACAGAAGTTGAGGGAACGATGGTAAACCTCAATCAATAGAAAGGATTTGACAAGATGGAAAAAATTGATAAGCGCAAACACTATGTGCTGGTGGTTGATACCGAAACCGCCAACACTATCCAAGACGGCGATAGTCTGGATATGTCCAATGTCCTTGTATATGACTGCGGTTGGGCGGTTGTGGATACCAAGGGCAATATCTACGAAACCGCAAGTTATATCAACCGTGACATTTTCTGTGACGAGCGTGACCTTATGCGGACTGCTTACTATAACTGGAAAATTCCCCGTTATGTCGAGGAACTGCGGGCAGGTAGCCGCAAGATGGCAAGCACCTACGAAATCCGCAAGGCTATGCTGGACACTATCGAGAAGTGGGGCATTAAAGAGGTAGCCGCCCATAACGCCCGCTTTGACTATAACGCTTTGAATGTAACACAGCGTTACACCACCGCAAGCCGTTTCCGCTACTGGTTCCCGTTCGACAGCGTGGAGATTTGGGACACTATGAAGATGGCACAAGATGTTATCTGCAAAATGCCCACCTATAAGGCGTTTTGTCAAGAAAATGGCTATGTGCTGAAAAATGGCGCTTGCCGCAAGACCGCCGAAATCCTGTGGCGCTTTATCTCCGGCAACAACGAGTTTGAAGAAAGTCACACCGGGCTGGAAGATGTGCTGATTGAAGCGGAGATTATGTTCTATTGCTTCCGACAGCATAAGCCCATGCGGAAAGCCCTCTTTGAGAACAAGAGAGAATATCCGCCTATGACAGAGTTTCAGCGAGAGTTTTCCGCAAGTTTGCGAGAAACGCCGGTAATTAGGTTTGGGGAGATTTAATCTCCCCAACCTTGACAAACGAAAAGAAACCTGCTATAATGAATATATCAAAAGAAAGGAAGCGATAAAATGAAAATGATTTGCTTCGATATGGACGGCACAATTGCTGACCTGTACGCCGTTCCTAACTGGTTAGATAAACTGCGGGCAGAGGACGCAAGCCCCTACGCAGAAGCCGCTCCCATGTGGGATATGAAAGCTCTGCGAGACGTCCTCTTGAAGCTGATTGATAAGGGATATGAAATCCGTATTATCAGTTGGTTGAGCAAGGACAGCACCGAGGAATATAAAACCGCCGTCCGCAAGGCAAAAAGAGAGTGGCTTGAGAAGTATAACTTCCCTGCTGATAAATGCCACTTTATCGCCTATGGCAGAACTAAGGCTGACTGTATCCGCCGCATTGCAGATGTTCCCGCAATCCTTATTGACGATAACAAAAAGGTGCGGGACGGGTGGCATTTAGGCGAGTCAATCGACCCCACAAGAGTAAACCTGCTTGAAGTCCTTTCCGCTCTTGATTGAGCGGAAAGACAGAAAGGAGAATAGAATGAAAAAGACAATGGATTTATCTTTTCTGACTTTCGACGCTCAAGAAACCGCGATGGAATTGATGAAGCGGCTGGGCTGGAAATATTTGGGAGGACATGAGCGTTGTACTTATGAAATTCCAGATGAAGATGAATACCTGTTCGATTTTATCGAATGTGGGCTGGACTAAGAGGGGCAACGCCCCTCTTTTTTTCGTCAAAATGCACAATGCCCTCTTCGACGGCCCGCTGGCGCACGCAGCGGGCCGAATTTTCATTATACACCACCGCCAGCAAAAAGTCAATCGGCAAACTGCACAAAAAATCATGCCTCGGATCTCCCGAAATTGTGCAACTTTTCAGCAAAAAGTTCTTGACTTCCGGCGCTTGCGGTGGTATACTGTTTACAGAAGTTAAAAGAGGGACGCCGAAAGGCTTCCAAAAAGATTTTGAAAAAAATCGAAAAAACCTCTTGACAAACTCCGCAAGGCATGATATAATAGGTACAGAAGTTAAGAGAAAGCGGTTCTTGAAACGGCGAAAAGCGACAGTCAAGAAACTTCCGAAAAACTTCAAAAAACCTCTTGACAAGCCAAGCGAAAAGTGCTATAATGAAAGCACAAGGAAACCCAATGAACCTTGAAAAGTCAATATCTCACTTCGGTATCAAACTTCCGAAAGTTTGAAAAGAAGTTCAAAAAACCTCTTGACAAACCGCCGAAAGTATGATATAATAAAATCACAAAAGGACAAGGACAGTCCTAAAAACCAGAAAGGATTTGAATATGGAAAAGACCAACAAGACCCGTATCACCAAGGCTATGCGTTTCGAGGACATTAAGGCTATGCTGAACGGTCAGCCCGTGACCTACGGCACGACTACCGAGGATGCCGTGGACTTCATCGAGCATGAGGTGGCTCTGCTCGCCAAGAAGAATAACGGTGAGAACAAGAAGCAGACCAAGACCCAGCAGGAGAACGAGGGCTATAAGGCGCTCATCCTGGAGTTCCTTGCCACTCTGCCCGACGATAAGGCCGGTGTGACCTGCACCGAGATTATCAAGGGCGTGGCGGAGTTCGAGGGCTTCAGCACTCAGAAGATTTCCCCTCTGGTGCGTCAGCTCATGGCGGCTGATAAGGTCACTAAGACCGAGGTCAAGGGCAAGGCTCTGTTCCGTCTGGCCTAAGCGGTTGTTACCGCTTATAGGGGAGAGGGGTAAAACCCTCTCCCCGTCAAAAGAAAGGAAGTGGTTATTATCGCCCAGCGAGTAACAGACGCTGAACGCCTTGAGCGTATCAAGCGAGTGTTTCCAGACGAGAAAGAAGCGCAAGATATTCTCGCCTATGATAAGGCGGTAGAAGCAGGCGAAAAAACGGAATATGACCTGCCGCCGGATAAGCTGAAAGCCGCACAAAAGTATGCCCATGCAGGAACGCGGAAAGCGCCCACGGCATACAAGTTCACCAAGCGAGAACGCAAGCCTAACGCAACTAAGGGGGGCATTATTGCGGAGCTTGCGGAGTTCATGGAACACAACAGTAACTTTGATGTTTCTAACCTTGCCATCACGAACAAGGAAAGACAGATTTCCTTTATGGTAGGAGGTGAAACTTTCGAGTTGACGCTTGTGCAAAAGCGCAAGCCGAAAAGCTAATAAGGATAGGGGGGGCGGATAACCCCTATCCGCCCTTCCAGAAAGAGGGGAAAGCATACGACAAAGCGACCTAAAGAGTTTTTATATGTCGGTCATTATATCGACAGAGACGGTAATTTCATTCTCAAGGTAGGCACTACAAATGACCTTGAGCGCCGCCGCAAAGAGCATAACCGCAACTATAAGAAAAGCCCCAACTACACCATGCCGCCCGGCGGTGAGTTCGTCTATGACTTTTCGCTTCCTCTTTCCAAGTATAACACCTTGAGATATGAGGATAAGACCCGCCAAAGATGGCAGGATGAGGGCATAGGCGAGTTTGTCAGAAATGACAGATTTTATTGCAAAAAGAAACCCAAAACCGTCAAAGTGACGATACGCAAAACCTACGAAATCCCGCTCGATTGAGCGGGATTTTTTTGTGCATTTTTCACAAAGACATTTTCACCAAAAATCAAATGAGATTTTTATATAAATTGCCTATTGACAACCGGACGGAAATGTGGTATAATGGCGGGCCGGTCGCGGGCGACTCGGCCCGAGTTTTACCGATCGGAAGCATATGCAAAATTTTTGTTCAATCTAGCCGACTTTCATATGGCTTCTCGTTTTCCCGAAAGTTTGACATTCTAGTCCAATTTTATTTCTATTCCACCATTGACTCATATTTCTAATTTCATTTGGCATATAGCCCACTCCGCTTCCGTGTAGCTAACAAAATTTTAGTTGCTCATAGCGAACCTCCTGCGTTGCCGATCGGGTCCAGTTTTTCATATCAAATCAAGAGGAAAGATAATAAGAGCGGAGATCCAGTTAATCCGATCGGGCCCGCGAGTTCTCTATTTCCTCTTGATTTTTATAATAAAATATGTTATTATATTAAAAAAGATATAAAAACGCCTCGGTTCTAGCTTAAAATTACTAAAAACGAGATAAAATAGCGCAAAAATCTAAGCTTTTTGACTTAAAAATTAAGAAAACGCACTTTAAATCCATCAAGTAATCATATTTCCTACTTCAAATTCTCTGTAGCTAATTACATAAATGCTATTACCTAGCAAAAATCCATACCGGAGAGAAAATTTTTGGACTAATTTCCGATCGGGTTGGCATATATTAAAAAATATTATATAATATATATAGAAATTAAGAAAGGAATTGGTTCTTCCCGTAGAAGAACTATGGTGATAAAACATGGATTTTGAAGCTATGATTCGAGATGCCCAGAAGAATGGACTGACTATTGATGACATCGCAAAGATGTTCTCTAAGACTCTTAACGCGGTCCAGCAGGAGGATCAAAAGAAGAAGGCCATTAAGGATGCTCGTACTGAACTGCTTGAGCATATGAAGGATGAGTTTGAAACTGCTGTTTCTAAGGGGCACCTTGATTGCACTGACGCGGCTGCCCTGTATACTCTTACTATGGCAGAAAAGTATCCCGATTGGACTGCTGAAAATATCAAGGACTACTTCCAGATCATTAAGCTGAACGCGGAAACTGTCGCGACTATGGTTGGTAAGGATCCAGATGATCTTATCCAGATGCTTCTGGACAAGGTTGATGAGCTCTTTGATACCGTTCCTAAGACAAACAAGAGCAAGGATAAGAGTGACAATGAGAAGATTGCTGATTTCCTGCGGGAGATCGGTCTATGAGAGGGCTAACGCCCTCTCTTTTTTATATATAAATTGCGGGAGCCAGGGTAGCGATCTCGGTGACAGGAAATTAAGGAAGGGTTATCTAGGCCCGATCGGCACCCAACTCCACTATTTTAATCAACTCCACTATTTTAATCAACTCCACTATTTTAATCAACTCCACTATTTTAGCACACACGCTCTCTTATTTCCCCTATATCACTCTATTTTCGCACTTATCCTATCTCTAACGTTGGGCAATTTTAAGAGCCTCTTTCATATCGTCCCATCTTACTAGATCAAAGTCTATAAAATGTTCCTCTAACCAAACTACTTCTTCTTTTGTAAGAGATTTTAGATCGAAAATCTCCTAACCTTCCTAATTCATTTTTCTTCCACCGTCTACTCCGTCCCTTAAGAGAATAAACCCCTTACTAAATTACCACTATGTAATGTTCTTTTAGGTTCCATAATCTTTCTCCTTTCACACTTTAGCAAAACCGCGGCCAAATTTTTTACAAATTTGCGTTAGCAAATTTGTAAAAATAAGAGACAATTTATGCAAATTTACTTGTAAATTTGTAAAATTGTAAGATATAAGATAGATTTGTACAAATAACGTAATTTTACTATCATTTTTACGTTATTTGTACTATCATTGTAAAAATAATTTATGCAAATTTACATAAAATTATCATTTTTTCTATTCTTCCAGCCAGCACTCTTATCAATAGTAGACTTAGAACACCCCAACTCATTAGCAATCTCTTCAGCAGTCTTGCCTTGTCTTGCTAATTCATAAATCTGCTTATCATCATACTTTTTCTTGCGGCCTGCGGTTTTGCTCATTTCAAGCTTCTTCTCATACTCTACGACACTATTATTGATACGACCTTTAACCATATTCACTAGAGAACATACAACAGGATCATCATCATATAAAGTATCTCTTTTAGTTCCAAAACGCACAATATCTGCAATTACCTTATCTTGTATTTCTGTAGGTAGAGTATCGATATTATCTAGCCACTCACCTCTCATAATAAAGGTATCAACCATTATGGCTCCTCCTCTCCAACTCTCTTTGAATTGAATCAAAGGCAGCCAAAAAGTCCGGACTAGCATCATAGACCCAACAATTATAATTAGGATGTTGTGGATTCTTCATTTCTGTAATATAGTGGAATCCATTTTGTTCCAATATAATATGGATTCTTAAGGAATAAACAATCTTAAAATTTGTATTTGGCATTTTATTAACTCCTTATTCTTGCTTAAAGATATCAGTATCTTTCAGATATTCTTTAAGAGCAAGACGAATTAATCCAGAGACAGTCATTCCTCGCTCTTTACAATATTTAACTAAGAGTTCCTTTTCTTCTTCGGAAACTCGCATCGCAATTTGTTGCGCCATTCATATCACCTCTACTCTATTTCATTTTTATTATAGCATAATTATCACCGTTTGTCCAACTTTTTGAACATTTTTAATAAAATAAACATTTTCCTGCGGGATGGCAATTTTATCCCCAGTTTTTCTGCCAACCCGCGCACTCCTTCGTCTTATTTTCGTGTCTTCCCTACTATTCCTTAACCTTACCGCCCTATTAGAAATTACTATAATTATATGTTATTATATTTATATAAAGAAAGGGGAGGAGAAAAGAAATGGTAAATACACTTGAACTGCGCGGCATTGATGCTTACTCACCAGAGATTCAAACCTTTGTACGAGAGATCGAGCAATCTTTCCTGCAGGTGCTCAATAACTGCGTTCCCGCGGATCAGCAAGAGAAAGAAGCCGTCCAGTTACGGGATACGGTAGAGGGCATCGGCAACTGCCTTGAAATGCATTGCGCTCCCGGTGAAGTGTTTGAATGTTTCTCTTGCGGAGCGTTCAAAGAAGCTTATCATGCTTCTAACTCTATCGTGGTAAAATTCTGCTCAACTGACAACGAAACTAAGAGAGAGCAGGCTCTTCTCGCCGCAGCGGAGGAAACTAATATTCTGGAGCTGTTCGTACCTACCTTTTTCCATCAGCTCCCTGTTAATCTGCCTGTCACTCAACTCGATGATACAAATTCTTCTCGATATACCTATGACTCCCACTATCATACATGGCGCCAGAACCCCGATATTGAAGCCTTCGAGTTAAATTATCTGGAGATTCAACCTATTGTTGTCCCTGCTTCTCATGTTGCTTATGAGAATATTGGCTGGGACGAACAGGGCGAGGTCATTCCGGGTATCTCCATGACTGTCGTGCGGCGTATTCCTACGCGTAATCTCACTTGGCTAAAGTCTATCGTCGAGAATTATAGCAAGGAGTTCTTCGAAAAGTTCGCTATCTTCTGTGACGATTGGCATATTTGGGATCTGCATGAAGATAACATTGGGTTCTTGCGGACGCCCGAGGTCGAACTCCCCATCATCCTTGATTGGATGAGCGACTAAACAAAAGGAAGTGATACATTTGACTGAAAATTTTTGTTATAATCAAATTGGAATCAACCACATCTTAAAACAATTTGGGGATGCCATTAGCAATAAACAATATAAAAACCCAATTCCTTATGATACCTATCGAAAAATTAGGAATGGCTTTAAAAACATTTTTATCTCATTTGATTGTGGCGATATCCTCGTAAAAGCTGAGTCTGAAACTCTTTTCCATACCTCGTATAAAGATAATGGCTTCGGTCAGTTCTTTTACGATAATTATGTTTCTACCACCAAGACGGTTGAAACTAAAACCAATATTAAGGAGAATGATACTATGAAAATGCCTACCATGAATTTCGATTTTGGTCCCTTCACTGAGCCTGGCGTTGTAGCTTTGAGTCCCTATGGCATCGCTGTCCGCAGCTCTAAGGGCGAATATCTCACTTACAACGCAGCAACCGGCGCAACTGTCGATGTTACCGGCTTCACTTTCGACTTCCAGAAGATGATTTACAAGATGCCGGCGGCTATCAAAGACCTGCGGGCTGGCGATATGGTGCTGCATCGTGGCAAGCCTATGTATGTCCAGTCTGTTGAGGAAGATGGTATCCACTGCATCGACATTCTGAACTCTGAGAATAAGGTTATCGTGCCTGTGACCAATATGTTCGGCTTCAATTTCGTGACCAAGGTCGTTTCCCTCATGAACTTCAACGCTGCGCAGCCTTCTGCGGAGAATCCTTTTGGCAACCTGATGCCGTTTATGATGATGTCCTCCGTCATGGGTGATGATTCTGACAACGACTTCAGTAAAATGATGATGATGTCCATGATGATGGGTGGTTCCAATTCGTTCACTGCCATGTTCACTCCGCAGGATAAGTAAGGAGGAAAATATGCTATTCTTTATTTTTATCGCCCTATTCGCAATAAGTGTATTAGCTATTATACACACAGATGAAATGAGCGGTTGGCATCTTCTCGCGACTATCGCCTTTGTCCTTACCCTTATAGCATTACTCATAAGTACTATCGGATTAGCATCTGGTTACATTGGTGCAGATGCCTCTGTCGCTAAATGGGAAACCCAATATGAGTCATTAACCTATCAATTAGAGAATAATCTCTATGATAATGACAATGACATTGGCAAAAAAGAACTAATGGATGAAATCCGCGAATGGAACGGAGATTTAGCATATTGTAAGGCAATTCAGCGTAACTTTTGGGTAGGTATTTATTACCCAAATATATACGACAACCTTGAATTTATTCCTTTGCCTTAAGACTCTTAAAGCCTCTCGAAAGAGAGGCTTTATTTTTTTATATATTTATAGTATAATAAATATATAAAAATAAAGAAAGGAGAAGTTATGGAGAATAGTCATATATATGTTTCAGATAGCGACCGTCAATATATTCTTGCTAAGGATGATATTATCAAGATATCTAAATTATATGGTTCTCGTTTTATTATCATAACAAGTAAGAGAGCACCAACTATAACTTTAGAATATAAAGATGCAAAAGCCGCAGAAGCTGCTTATGAAGATTTGATGCTTCAACTATGTAATCTACACACTTAAGGAGATAGAACTATGAAAACAGTATTCGCTTATGAAGTTGTTCTATATGATACTGACTAAGATAATCGCGGTCACTTCTTCATTACCTCTGGTCTGAGTTTTGCTGATAACTTTGGAGAAGCTGCCGCGATCTTAGAGTCCACTTATGGAGAAATGCTCGAGAGTATCAAGAATCTTGAATTTATCCATGATGATCAAAATGTTATCACACTTCCTCGCGATATCATTCGTAACTATATTGATGGAGGAAAATTTGCCACTGAAATCCCTTGTAATAGCGAAGGTCAAGAATTAAAGACTATGAATCAGAATGTAAGTAAGGCTAACGACAACTGGTAAGAAAGGATTAGTGCTGTTATATGAGAACTGCCGTCATTTCCGTGTCTCTCCATTCCAAAACCTTCGAGGATCGCTTTCCTATTGATTCTGAAACAAAAGAATATGAGATTGCGGACCGAGCGTTTCAGCTGGCTCTGATGTTCGTTCAAACAAGAGCCATCGCAGAGCGTGGCCGCAAACCTTCGGGTTATGAATTTGGAAAACTACTCGAAGAGACTGAATATAACTATAAGATTGAGGAGGTCAATGATAATGAAGCTTGAGGACTACAAAGCTTGGTTGCTTGAGCATGGCGAGATTAAAGAGGAATATGAGCGTCCCTATAATCCTCAATGTGATCCGTCTGAGTATGAAAATGGCAGTTACTTTTTAAGTTATGACCTGATGTATGCGGGACGGCCCTATGCAGGCTTCGCAGTTGGCGATGTAACCGCCTTAGCTTGCTATAAGTATGTCTATGACGAATCCAAAGCCTATCTGGAAGAGAAATTGAAGTGTCTAATAAAAGAAGAGTAAATACCCGTAAGAGATTGATAGACTACCTCTATCAATCTCTTTGTATTTTTATAAAAAATATATTATAATATATATAGAAAGTGAGGGAGATAGTAAATGGAAGTAAAAATGATGCCTATGGTTAGCTCTTATGACCTTGAGGAAGCAATTAAGCAGCAGTATGACTTGGATGTAGATATTCCCACTCTACTGTTCCCCGAAGATTTCATGAATGATTGCTTCAAAGAGTACGCCTACAAGGATACTCCTGAAGATGAATTCTGCGAAAGTGAAGAACTGTGCGTGCGGCAGTACCTGCGCGACGTGTTCCCGCAGTATGAGAGCATTCTCGTCAAGATTTCTTGGTAATTGCAAGGAGATAAGAGATATGGTAGCACCTAGCTTCAAGGATTTTCCCATTGTGAAAGAACAGTATGTTAAGGGCGGCAAGTATTATGTCGATGTGAAGAATCCTAAGACTGGCACTGTGCGTTCCGTGCGTTGGTATACCGATGCAGAGTTCGCCAAGAATTATGGCAAGAAACTCGAAGATGGCGAAGATAAGGGTTGGGATGGTTTGAAGCACGCTCGTGGTTTCGATAATGGCCCTATTCTCGTTATTCGTGGTGCTCGTTCTACTGATGAAGAGTGGCTAAAGCACTCCTGCGCTCGTTATGCTGTCGGCATCGGTTGGCACATCGTGAGCACGGACACTTTCCCCGAAGATGCTCCTAAGCATCTCAAGTATCTCATTCTTGGATGGGATGAGTTCAGAAATGGCGACGATCGCCATATGAAGAAGCCCGCTGAACTAGCTGCGATCCTCGACAAGAAAGCAAAGAATAAGGAGTGGATTAACATCAATGCCTAAATCTACTATTATTCTCAATCTTATTGCCGCTATTCTATGGGGCTTTAACTGCGGCATTTCTGTCGATCGGCGTTATCGAGCTTCTGCGATTATCGAAGCTGGCTTTTGTATCTTCTTTGCTAGCATCGCCATTATCGGCATCACCACTATGTAAAGTAGATGCTAGCCGCAAGATAAAACTTGAAAAAATCTCAAAAATATTCTATAATATATATAGAAGTTAAGGGAAAGGAAAAACAAAGATACATTCCATTCCGCAAGGAAATGTTTGACGAACTCTTGACTTTTGAGAAATTTTTTCGTATAATAAATACATAAAATGATGAAAAGGAGAACCCTATTATGACTAACACTAAGAAGATTACCAAGCGCGAATGCTACAACACCCTGATGACCATGGTGGACCAGATTGAGTCCGAGGGTGTTACTTTCGAGAACGAAGACATGACCTGCGACACTCTGCGCGAGTTCATTGCTCACGAGATTGAGCTTCTGGACAATAAGGCTGCGGCTGCTGCTAAGCGCGCTCAGGCTAAGCGTGATGAGGGCGATACTCTCCGTGCTCGTATCCTTGATGTCATGTCCACTGAGAACTTCATGACCATCCCTGAGATTGTCAAGGCTATCGGCGACGAGGATGTGTCTGCTCAGATGGTGACTGCTCGTCTGACCCAGTGCGTAAAGGCTGAGCTGGCAGAAAAGGACAGCGTGTCTGTCGAGGTTGCTGGCAAGGCAAAGAAGCTCTCTGGCTATCGTAAGCTGGCTTAATCGAATAGCTCATATTGGAAAGCTCGGTCATTCGACCGAGCTTTCTTTTTAAGCAAAAGAAGAAGAAACGAGGCCCGCAAGGGAATGAAACAACACAGCAAATAGCGTACACAATAATCAATACAATAATAGGAAACATGAGACTTTCCAAACCTTTCTTTTAGTTTCTATATTTATTATAACAAAAACAATTAAAACTGTCAATCTAGTTGGCAATTTCATAGCTTGACAATTAAAGATTATTATGCTACTATAAATATAGAAGAAATGGAGGCTTAAACATGATTTTTAGCGTTAATTACCATTCACAATATAAGCAAGAGGCACAAGAGATTAGATGCCCTATCAACCAGCTAGGAACTATCTTTACCTTTATTAAAGATAATCCTGATAAGCGATACAACATCACAATGAAGAATAGCTCTTTCTCTGCAAAAGAACAAGAGCAGATTGATTTAATTAAAACTATTACCAACAATTATACTATTAGTTGCGGCCAGCTGGACCAACTGCGGATGTTGCTTACTAAAGGTTATCATGCCTATTTAGCTTTCCCCGCGACAGATTGGGAGACATTTTCTGAACTTCAAGACCTTGGCGTATCAGATATTTATATCGACGGTCCACTTGGCTTTCAGATGGATAAGATCGCCGCAGGTAAGAAAGAAATTAAAATCCGTGTATCACCTACGCTATCCCCTAATAGTAGTTTAACAAGAGGAGAAGCTAACGACTTCTTTATCCGACCGGAAGACCTTAAACTTTATACTTCAATAGATGTAATTGATTTTAATGAGCCTGACAAGGATAAGGAAGATGTACTTTTTTCTATTTACAATAGAGGTACATTTAATTATAGCTTAAAAGATTTAATGGTCAACTTACCTTATGACATTAACAATCTTTTATTCAAAGAAGATTTCGCAACTCATAGACTTAATTGCGGACAACGCTGCAAAGAGCCCGGTAGAACCTGCCATCTATGCTCTAATTACTTTACAGTAATTGAAGACTCTCTTAAACTAATTGAAAAATCTAATTGATTTTCTTTTTTAATTATAATATAATATTATTATAAGATAAAAGAAAAGGAGTGTTTCTAATGTCTAAGTGGTCTGAGATTCTCCCTTAGGATGCTCTTTGCTTGGCAACTGAGCTTGAGGCTCATGCTCAAGAGGAGCGAGATAACGGCAAGATTTTGTATCCACCGCAGGAACAAATCTTTAGAGCATTACAGTTGACGAAGCCTGAAGATGTGCGGGTTTGCCTTGTAGGGCAAGACCCATATCATACACCCGGTCAGGCTAATGGATTAGCTTTCTCGATCGCTCCCGGTAATCCTCTCCAACCTTCGTTGGTAAATATCTTCAAAGAACTGGAAGAGGATGTTGGTGTTAAGCGACCAGAAAGTGGTGACTTGACTAAGTGGGCAGAAAATGGAGTTTTACTTCTAAATACCTCACTTACAGTTTATGAACATCAAGCTAATAGTTGTGTGCGGTGGGGATGGGATAGATTCACTAAGTCTGTTCTACAAGCCGCTACTAAGCTCCCGCAGCCAGTTGTATTCTTACTGTGGGGTTCTAACGCACAGGATTTATTGAAAGATTTAATTTCTTGCGCGGCGGTATATGAAGATGGCGGACATATTGTAAAAGAAAATCTAATTAAGAAAGCCTATGTGCTTTCCTCCCACCCAAGTCCTTTTAGTGCAACAAGACCATGTCGTGGGACGCCTGCTTTTCGAGGCAGCAAACCATTTTCAACAGCTAATAAGTTGCTAACGGACATGGGAGGGACACCGATTGACTGGAGCTTATAATCAAATTAAAGAGGAAGTCGAAGCAATTCTTGTCCATTCTCAAGACTTCCCATTCGATGTAGATGCTACAAAAATGATGGAGCAATGGGAAAAGGCAAAAGCTCCATTCATCAAGTTGTTTAAGGGCAAGACATATATCAGAAGCGCGAAACCTATTAAGGTTACTCTCTCCTCTGAGCAACGATCCCGCAGGTTCAATGAGTTTATTTCTACTCTTGATGATAACGGTGTGTTAAGCGAGGATTTTGAGACTTTCCTCCGCGTAAACACCGATGGATTCTTTGAAAATAAAGTTGTTTTACCATATCCAACATACCACATTCCGCAAGGAGCGAAGATACTTAAGTCTTTCAAGAAGTTTCTTCCCAATCAAGAGGTAACGAGATGGGCGCAGGATACGGCATCACGATATATCCAAGAAAATAAGATTGAAGGATACCTCTATCTCTCTGTTGATCCGAGAGATTTTCTTACATTGTCGGAGAACGACTCTAACTGGTATTCTTGTCAGTCTCTTGATGGAGATTATCGTTCGGGAGATTTAAGTTATATGGTAGATGATACTACTATTGTTGCCTACCTTGCTAATGAAAAGAAGCATTTTAACTGTTTGCCGCAAGATAGTGAATGGTTTGATAAGAAATGGAGAATGTTAATTCATACAAACCAATATACTTGCATCTACTATAATAGGCAGTATCCCTACGATTCTCCAGACTTATTGGAAGCTACTCATAGGATGGTTAGTAATCTATTTCCACGAATAGACTTTGCACCACCCGCGGACTATGGCTTTAAAGTAGCTATCGGAAGATTTGGAAATAGGATGATGACCTATAACCAGATTAACGCGGGTGGACGAACTTATGATATGCGAGATATTGTCGATACAAGCGATTATCTTGGATATTGTGACTTAGTTTCTTCGAGTACATATAGTCCTGTTGTTGCGGTAAACTTTTCTATGATAGATAATTACCTTAATGAGATTTATTCGTCTGATAATAAACAAAAGGAAGAAGAACTATTCAAAGAGATATTCGGCATTAAAGTTGGCGCAAAGGTAATCTGCCCAGTTTGCGGCGAGGAGTATTTGAATCGAGACGATAAATTCTTATGTGACAAGTGCATTGCAGAGAGAGACGCAGATGTTGACTTTTTCTTGACTTGTCATAGTTGTTATCGTAGAATATATGATGAAGATGAAATTTATTTTGAAGGGACAGAGCCATTCTGCGGATGTTGCCACCGTGCAATGACCGAAGAACTACTGCCCGTAGAAGAGGAAGAGGAGATTTAATATGGCACAGAGACGAGGAGATTTGGCGAAGCAGTCCGCTATCGCCACTATTCAGGCAGCTTTTGGCGATGATTTCGTTGGTCTAATTGACAAGAAGCTGTATGTAAATGTGAAAGATGGTCCGAACGGCGAAGTTGTTCAGCTTTCTATCGCACTGACAATGCCCAAGACACCAGTGAGCGCATCTGCAGTTCCTGTTACTACCCCAACAACAGATGGAAATGCAGCAGCATGGGAGAGTAAACCTGCTACTCCAACAGAGTTGAGCGCAGAAGATAAGGCAAAGGTCGCAGACCTGTGTGCTCGTTTGGGCATCTAAGCAAAAATTTTGGGCGGGGTAATTAAAGTAATTACCCCTCTCTTTCATTATTATTACCAAATACTTGGAGAGGTGATGTATGGTATGCGGAAACCGCGTTCACAGGCATATAATCGAGATGTAAGTATGCGGAAAGCTCTTCGTAAGAAACGCATTAGCGATTCTTGGAACTCTGTTTTCGGTCCTGAATGGCACTGGTATAAATATCTGCATCAGTATAGTAAGGGTAAAATTCATTGTTCTTGCGGAATGTGCATGGCAAAAACTCGCAATAAAGGGTACAGCCGCAGACATATTCATGGTAATTACGCTCCAAGTATAAACTATAAGATTAGCGACCTCCGCAAACAGCAGGCAATGGATGCCGATGAACAGGATTATTTCTTCTCTTGATATTATAATAAAAATATATTATAATATTTATAGAAAGTAAGGGAGACCTTCTTTCAGAGGAAAAAGATTTATTTGCAATAAATTAAAAATTATTGTATAATAAATATATAAGATTAAGGATATCAAAGTCCTTAAATGAAATGCGCCAGTAACTCAGTCGGTAGAGTATCTGCCTTTTAAGCAGAGAGTCGTGGGTTCAAGTCCCGCCTGGCGCACCATTATGCAGGATTAGTGTTAGCGGCTAGCACGTCAGTCTTCCAAACTGAAAGGGCCGGTTCGAACCCGGTATCTTGCTCCATAATGCCAATCAACAATAGCGCAATCCTTTTATGACCTAGGCATAAAGGTGAGGCATGGCGCCGATAGCGAAAGTTGACTAAGCTATCTTTACAGACTTTCTTTACGGGGAATGAAGAAAGACTGCTCGCCGTTTGTATAGCTCCGGCATTTAAGATTGAGCGCCCCTTGGAGACGAGCCAAGGGTTATATAGGGGTGTCGGTTAATGGTTAAACCAGTAGTCTCCAAAACTATGACTAGAGGTTCGAGTCCTCTCACCCCTGCCAGCTTCAAACCTTATTTGAAAAACTATAAATATTATGTTATAATATTTATAGAAAGTTAAGGAAAGGAAGTTATGAATATGTTTTTTGAATCTCCTACTCAGGTTAAGTTCTGGGATGTAGACGGCGGTCATTATACTGCTGGTATTGCGTATAAGAATGAAATCATTTGTGGTTGCTGCGGTGGTATCTTTGAAATCGAGGAGGTTATCGAAGATGCTAAGAATGATGGCGTAGTACCTATTATTCCTTATGAACTTTGGGTAGATTTGGTTTCTGAAATCGCAGGAGATGACCTGTGAAGTTCTATATCTCTTATTTCTACGCAGTTCGGTTTATGAAACCGAATACAGTAGCCCTTTCTACCGCGATGTGGGACCCAAAGTGGTTTTATAACAAACATCAAGGTGATGTCTATTTGGATAAGCGAGGAGTGCTTAATGGCTTGCGGGCTGAGCCTTTCGTTCCAAAAGACCATCAAGAGGATGAAGGTTACTGCGGGAATTGCGACCATGACAACTCTAAATGTCGCTTTATGCAGCATTATAGAGAGCAATTAGATGCTCTCGATTTTGATGATATCATGCGGCGCTTCGAAAGTATAGCGCAGAGAGTTGTGACCAATGGTGATGAACCAGAGATTGTTCTGCTCGTGCATGAAGCACCAACCAATCCTTGCTCTGAAAGATGGGCGTTATTTGATTGGTTTAAGAAGCATGGAATCGAGGTTAATGAATATCCGGTTCCAGAAAAGAAGAAGCCAAAAAGGAAATTTGATTTCTAATAAAAAATATTGTATAATATTTATAGAAACTGAGAGAAATGGTTGCCACACACTTAACTCTTAAAAATAAGGTATGCGTGGTGAGGTTAACGGAAGGTGCTGTAAGGTCTATTAAAGACTTAACCGAGAGAAGAAAACCCCTTTTGCTGAAGAGCAAAACAAATATACTGAGTCTTGAATGTTGGCAGCTTGAAACGAGAGACTCGTAGATATTGTCCTGTAGCTCAGCTGGTAGAGCACGCGACTGTTAATCGTGGGGTCGAGGGTTCGAACCCCTCCGGGACAGCCAACCTCCATTGCGAGGTTATTGTTGCTTCGCTTCTTACTCCACGAGAAGAGAAATAAAGTGGAGACTATGCGGGTATGGCGGAATTGGCAGACGTGCGAGATTTAGGTTCTCGTGCCGAAAGGCGTAAGGGTTCGACTCCCTTTACCCGCACCATTGAGGCGTTAACATGGATTTTGATTGGTAAACTACCACCGGCATCCAATGCGCGGCAATGCCAAGCAGCGAAGATATGTGGCTTAGTGGACAACGCCTGTCTAAATATAAGAAAGCAAAGTAACCAATCGTGAATATGCGGCTATGTTGGAATCGGTAGACAAGCAAGCTTGAGGTGCTTGTGGCCGAAAGGTCGTGTGAGTTCAAATCTCACTAGCCGCACCAAAAGAGTTTGGCTTACTCTTAGTCAAAACAAGCTGGTGTCAACCGCTTACCTTACGGAGGTTGCCGATTGTGGGTGCGAGTTCAGAAACCTTCCCTTGTCCATGGATCTGGATAGTCTTTTATTAGCTTTGTTACTTAAATAAAACTAATCGGTATCACTTACCGTTAGGGGAATGACTCTCCCCAAGTATTTGGTCTCGTAGTTCAGAAGAGTAGAATGCTAGCCTGTCACGCTAGAGGTCACGGGTTCAAGTCCCGTCGGGATCGCCAATAAGAGGATATTGAAACGGTTCAGGTCTTATCGGCCGTCTAGGCAGGCGAGGTAGAGTGAGGTAAGTTGCGGTGGAAATCCCTTGAATTAGCGTAAAAAAACCTACGCCTGAAATTCTGGAAGTGGAATTTTGCGAAGTCGGAGTAGCGTAAGCGTGTGGCTGAAACATGACCACCCGCCTAGACTTTAGTATTCTCTTTATTTGAAAAATAATAAATATTATGATATAATATTTATAGAAAGTGAGAAAGACACAGTACAGCAAGTTTTTTCTGGATAATTTATTTTTGCTTAAATGAAAATGATAGTAGGTTCGAGTCCTACACAAAAACCTGTGTCTTGCTGAATATTGCCCCGTGGTGTAATGGTTAGCACGGCGGTCTCTAAAACCGTATCCCTCTGAAGGAGTAAGTCTGGGTTCGAACCCCAGCGGGGCTGCCAGCAACACCTCCTGACATTTTTTGAGCGTTGTCGTTAACTAGAACTCGACCTCAGTGGTTTAATGTACGAGGTACTGATAAGTGATGGTACTACCACTCTTCACTTTTCTCTATATATCTTATGGGGCCTTAGCTCATCTGGGAGAGCGCCTGCCTTGCAAGCAGGAGGTGGCGGGTTCGAGTCCCGCAGGTTCCACCAAAGAGAAGTTTTTTTGGTTCTTCTCGGTTATATTAGATTATTGATTATATTTGTTAAAAACCAGTTTAGGTTTGGTTTGATTACCTTTTCTTTCCCCTTTATACAACGAAACGAAAATGGTAATGGTGCGTGACGCCGCGTTTCCTGAATAGCTTCGCAAGAAGAAGTGCGAGTTATGGTCCCATCTACTAAGTGGTCTAGGTAATCAGCCTCTCAAGCTGAAAATGTGAGTTCGAGTCTCGCTGGGATCACCACCTAATTTAATTAGTCCAAGACAATAACCGGAGGAGTTATACTTCTTCTTTAACAAAAAGTAATATATGCTCCCATGGACAAGTGGTTAAGTCCCCGCCCTTTCACGGCGGTGTCGTCAGTTCGATCCTGACTGGGAGTACCATTAACAATAGGAAACATACATAGATGAAAAGGAGAAGATATTATGAAGCAGGTTCACGGTACTTTCGATTCTTTTAAGACTCTGGGTGCGGCAATGGGCTTTAAGGCTCCTAAGGTCAAGGAGAAGGAGCATAAGTGTCCCAATTGCGGTGGTGTGATGGAGCGAGCTGGCAACTCCAATGTGTTTGTCTGTCCTTTCAATAAGCTGGAAGAGCGTGACCTGAAGGGTAAGCCGGTGCAGGTGTTTAGCAAGTGCGGTAAGTTTGTTATCGCTGATTAACATATTGACCTGAGTAAGTCAGTAAACTGCTCTTTATATCGCGGTAGCTCAGTTGGTAGAGCGGCAGGTTGAAGCCCTGCGCGTCGCTGGTTCAAGTCCAGCCCGCGGTGCCATTGCGGTGGTGGAGCAACGGTAGCTCACTAGCCTCATAAGCTAGAGACGGCGTTCGAATCGCCCGACCGCACCCATAGGCATAAAGCCATTATGGGTAAGACGCACACAGCAAATTTTTTCTTTTGAAAAATATTTTAGCTCATTGGTAGAGCATCAAACTGTTAATTTGACTGTAGCTGGTTCAAATCCGGCAAATAATTTTCTTTGCGTCTTGTAAAATTAAATAAGGAGGTTATTTTCTATGTTCCAAGACATTGATGACATGATCTTTGCTGATGTAGAACCCACGATTAGTGAGAAGTAAATATCATGTCCTTTATATGTCGGGTTGGCTGAGTGGCTTAAAGCAGCAGTTTGCTAAACTGTCGACCGTGGAAACGCGGTCCGAAGGTTCGAATCCTTCACCCGACGCCAGGGAAATGAGGAATAAACTCCGTAGAACAAAGAGTAAGTCTTTAGGATATGCTGTGCCTGCACAGAAATCTATTAGTGGTACTGATGCCTAAGTACACGGTGCGGAGGCCACCAAGAGGAAATAGCTGACGTGAAAAGCGTCTTGTCTTGCTGACATGACAATAAACTTTGAACGGGTCGCTTAACGCGGGATTCGTGCCTGCGGGTGTAAAGTCAGAAAAGTAGGGGTGTGCAGTTTGAAATCTGTAGGAGTAGCTATCGGTGAATCCCCACCTCCACCGTCCCTTAAAATTCAATATGCTGGCGTAGCTCAGCAGGTAGAGCGCTTCACTTGTAATGAAGATGTCGCGGGTTCGATTCCTGTCGCCAGCTCCATAGGCTTAGGAAGTAGCCTACAACTTCCACAAGGCGTGAAATCGCTCTAGCGACGAAACGGATATTACCAATTGGTAGTAGCACGGTATCTAATGATGCCCTATATCGGTGCTGCGCACCGATATAGATATGTCCCTTTAGCTTAGTTGGACAAAGCGTGTGACTACGAATCACAAGACCGGGAGTTCGAGTCTCTCAAGGGATGCCATGTGGCTGTAGCTCAGTTGGTTAGAGCACTTGATTGTGGCTCAAGTTGTCGTGGATTCGAGTTCCACCAGTCACCCCACGAGACCCAAACAGCAATTTTCAATCATATGTTTTTGGTACATACAGGATGAAAGGGGTCTAGAAATGAATAAGAAGATTTATAAGCAAGCCATGAAGAAGACTGGCGATGAACTACAAGAGTGGCTTCAGTTCAAGCGTCGAGGATCTTCTGTGCAAGCTAAGAAGGGAAAAGGTTCCTATTCCCGCAAACAAAAGCATAAAGATAGGGAGTGTTGAGTATGTCTCGTTCTTATCGAAAACAGCCTGTTTGGAAAGACCATAATCGGGGTATGAAAGCGATGGCCAATCGAAAAGTGCGGCGGGCGCTTAATCGAGATGCTAATTTTGAGTTACCCAATTCTCTCTATAAAAGATACTTTTGTCAATATGACATTTGTGACTATTGTTCTCTTATTCCTTGTAGTTTTGAGCAGTTTTATCAAAGTCGTATTAGAAACTGGAAAGAGCGTAGGCATCACTGGTTCTGGAAAGATCAGCCATGTCCTACGAGAAAAGAAATTTACAAGGATTGGCTTAGTTATCGAAATAAATAAGCGGCTATCGCCTAACGGATATGGCAACAGCCTTCTAAGCTGTCACAATCTGAGTTCGAATCTCAGTAGCCGTACCAATATATGGGGATGAGCTAGTTTCGACGGGGTAATGAGAAGCTAAAATACACGGGTAGGTGACCACCTTACGGCGCGACAAACAATTAAACGACAACGATTATTTCGATTCTTATATGGCAGCTTGAGCTTTTGCTCGCTGACCATTTTTATCTCTTTTTCCTTTTAAGTTTCTTTATTCTTTCAAAATAAAGTGGTGGAGGCTGTATGACCAATACGGCCCTATGGTTTATTGGTTTGTCTTAACTAGAGATACCATTCAAAAATCTTAAATAAGACTATCGTGTAAAAATATTTTGGTTATGTAGTTATTTCGGACACGGAGTGCGACTCTCCGTCATCTCCACCAAGAGTTTCTTTCTTCTCTTAAAAAGAAAGTGGTGGAAAATCCTTTATACCTCCTACTTAAAATCTAGGAGGAAAGATCATGACGGATTTGGAAAAAGGATATTTGGCAGCTATCATTGACGGTGAAGGAACAGTAACGCTTACGAAAGATAGTTCGTTTAGATATCCAACAATTGAGGTTTCTAGCACAACTTTAGAAATCGTAGAGTATCTTAAAGACCACTTTGGTGGTGTCATTTCTAAAAAGAATGAGCGTAATCCTAAGTGGAAATAGGCTTATGTCTGGAAAGTCGAACGACGAAAGGCGATTGCTTTATTAAAGGAGATTGTCAGTTATCTCCATGAGCCTAAGAAAAAAGCAAGAGCAGAGTTAATCATTGCAGATTATATTCGTCTTACGCCAAGAAATGGTCGATATTCGGAAGAATTGAAGAAGCAAAAGCTAGAATTTGAAGAGAAGTTTTTCTCACTTAAATGATAATAAAAGGCTCTTTCAGCAATTATCGCTTAATAAGCATCTAACTGGTAATTAGAAATACAATGAGCCTTGTAAATACGCGGGGATGGCCGAGCGGTCGATGGCGCCAGTCTAGAAAACTGGAGGCCCAGCAATGGGCCCGGGAGTTCGAATCTCTCTCCCCGCGCCATATAGTTTGGTAGCTCAGTTGGTTAGAGCACTCGATTGATAATCGAGAGGTCGTGAGTTCAAGTCTCACCCAGACTACCATTTGGAGATATTTCTTTAATTTAATTATCTTTTTCTTTATAAGTATTGAGGAAGGTGATAAAATGAGGATTTATAATCCAACTAATTATTCTTATATCACTGTTGTAGAAATTCCAAAGACAGAGATTTCAAAGTTCGACATGGCGCTATGTCAACAGCCTCGTTAGACTTTGAAAGCCTACTATGATAGTTGCGCTGTTAAGCCTTCTATCATTTCTAATGGTGGTTTCTTCAGCATGACTGATGGTTCAACAGCCTTTAACTATACCGATGAAGGTATAATCATTAGTTCTAATTCTCTTTACAAAGAAGGATTTGGAACTGTCAATGGAGAGTTAAAGTACGGTGTAATTGGTCAAGAGAAGTTTGAGGACTTCGTAAGTGGCTATCCAGTCTTAATTAAGGCGGGCGCCGCAGTTCCTATTACTATTGCTTCCGAGATTAACTACAAGGCTAGAAGAACTATTCTAGCTTATAATAAAGAAAATATCTTTATTGTAGCTATTGAATCTCCGGGCATGAACTTCTCACAAATGCAATCTTTCTTGCGGACTCTCAAGGTTGACTACGCTATTAACCTTGATGGAGGCGGAAGTACCAAGATATTGCATGATGGCAAGTGTATCACAAAGGCGCTTGCTAATCGTCCTGTTGATAATATAATGGCTGTTTATCTAAAGCCAAAAGTTATTTACAGAGTATAGCTTGGTGCATTTAGCAAGAAAGCTAATGCAGATGCATTTTTAGCTAAAATCAAGGTTCTTCCTGATACAATCAATGCGGGATATAAGAATGCTTATGTTCGCAAGGTTGGTAGTTATTGGAAGGTTCAAGTTGGTGCGTTCTCTGTAAGAGCTAACGCAGCACGAGTTGTAAATGACCTAAAGAGTAAGGGCTATAATGCCTTCATTACGACAACTTGATTTTCTAAAAATATTTTGTTATAATATTTATAGAAGATAAGAGAAGACGCTTACTGCAACCACTACTATTGTAATAGTCAAAAGGTTAAGACATTTCTCTACAAAAGAAACAATTTGGGTTCGATTCCCAATTACACAAAAGGCGTCTTGTTATGGTCAGCCCGTAAGACCTTAAATGGCGGGGCACCTATCCGGGTGTAGCTCAGATGGTAGAGCGCTAGATTTGGGATCTAGAGGCCGTGAGTTCGAGACTCGCCACTCGGACCAATCCCCATTTGGTGGGGACTATGTATCACTCCTTTCCTATGTTATATAAAGACCTATACAGCAAATCTTTCTTTCTATACAAGAAGATATAATGATTAGCAAGTCATTGCTGCCAGACATTGAGATAGCTCTTTAGAACGAAGACAGACGAGAGCTATGGAGTCATAAGTCTAAGTCTTCGTGGGTCTTGAAATGTTATAATATTTTTGTTATAATATTTATAGAAAGTTAAGAAAGGAAGTAAATGATATGAAGAAAATTGATATGGGTTGTTACTACTTTTCCGACAAGGGTTTGGTTCGTACAGTTGCCAGAGCAACCGATGTGGAGACGAAGAAGTCAATGATTATGTTTGTCAACATCGAATCTGGTGGATGTGCAAGTCAGCCTCTTTTAATTTCTGAGGAGAAGTTTGCGACGACTTACATCAAGTAAGTCGTATGCGGGATTAGCTCAGCTGGTTAGAGCATTTGCCTTACAAGCAAGGGGTCACAGGTTCGAGTCCTGTATTCCGTACCATAAGACGCTATCCAGCGAATTTTTCTATAAAATCTTAGATATTATACTAACAAAAGGATTTGTGAAGAATCTTTACGCCGTTGGTTAGTTCTTCTGGGGTAAGAGAGAGTTAATTGACAGAAGAGCGAATGTAAATTGATTGTAACTCTTTAGCGTCTTGACTATTTAGCGGTGTTGCGAAGTGGTTAACGCGCATGGCTTTGACCCATGTATTCGAAGGTTCGAACCCTTCCACCGCTGCCAAAGGAGAAAGATATGTATATTTGTCCTACCTGCAAGCGAGGCTTCGAAAGCGAAGACTCTATCAGAAAACATTTTTTGAATTGCTGGAAAGAGCAACACCCCTATCATCAGTCAACCCCTGCGCCGCGCACAGAAGATGTTACCACCAGAGAAGTTGATGATAATGTACTTAACTTCTTCGCCAGTATGAGGAAGTCGCAATGATTGAAAATGTCTTGATTAAAACACATCTGATTGTTACAGATGTTCACGAAGAATATTCAATTAAGTGGTGCGGAAGAATCATTGACACCAATCCCATTTTACAGAATGGTATGCCAATCTTTGTCATCATTGGTAGCGAGAGCCGCATGGAACTCAATACTATTGATATGAAGCAGATTGAAGATTGTGCAAAGCGTTTAACAAGACCGCGTGGTCGTGCGGCAGTTACAACTGATCAAGCCTTTATCTACATCAAGGAAGCAGACGGCAAAGAAACTTGTATTGGCATTGTAACTCACAAGCACATTAAAAAGTATGCCCCAATGTATGACCAAGTGGGGTATAGATAACGATGTAACATAAATAGTGTACTTGATTTGATTATCAAGAGGAGATGGAAAGCCATCCGTCGTTACTAAAATCTACTACTTACCGACGGCATATCCCGCTTGTGGGAGAAACGCAAGCAGCTCTTAAATGAGCGACACTCTGACTCGGCAGAGCAAGAGTAGAGAACTGGAAGGTTGCAGCTCGAATACTGAATCCTCTAAAGAGTGGGACTTAGCGCGCGGAGGAGCCCTTTGGCGTGGAACGCACACCAGTAAGGTTTGTAGTCAACCTTTATCAAAACTACATTTCGGGAGTTAGCTCAATTGGTAGAGCGCGTGTAATAATCGAAGGTCTAGCCCATAGACCACGGCGGCATTATGATGATTTCTTGGGACACGAAGTTATAGGTTCAAATCCTGTACTCTCGACCATTTTTTTCTAAAGGAGTGAGTTTATGTCACAATACTTATATTTCTTTGCACGACACGATAAAGAATTTATTCTTATCGCTGAGTATTCTCGGAGTACTCAGGTCTATAGTGAAGTAAATGCTCCTTATGAGAAGATTAGGAAGATTGATGAAACAGAGCTAAGAGTTATAGCAGAGAGACTGCGGGCTGGCAAAAATTTTGCTAAATCCCAGATCGAAACCCTTAACCGCAAGTTAGAGCTTATTTCTAGCGCGAATAATTCTCTTGAAGAGAAGTTAGACGTGATCAACTCTGAATTAGAAATCATTGAAGAGTATGAAGATGACATTCAAACTCTTGACAGGTATGCCATAGAACTCGATTTTATGGCTAATATGGCTTGTGACAACGATATTTTTGTGGGCTTCGAAATTAGTTGTCCAACCGAGAAAGATATTGTCGATTATTAACACCTGCGGGCGTGGTGGAATCGGTAGACACCTGGGACTTAAAATCCCATGAGGCAACCCCTCGTACGAGTTCGAGTCTCGTCGCCCGCACCAGATAAAGACGCATACAGCAATCACACATATTGTGTATTATCGGTTCAAGTCCGATTCCATCCGCCAATAACAGGATAGATAGCTTAATGGGTTAAGCAACAAGAAAATGCGTCTTGTTTTATGCCGGCTTCGTATAATGGTAGTACAAGGGACTCTGACTCCCTTGGTAGTAGTTCGATTCTATTAGCCGGTGCCAATTAAACATGGGTCAGTGAGCGGAATTGGTAACGCAGCGGACTGTAAATCCGTGGCTTTCGAGCATTGTTGGTTCAAGTCCAACCTGGCCCACCATATGGATCTTTAGCTCAGTTGGTTAGAGCACGCGGCTCATAACCGCACGGTCCTGGGTTCGATTCCCCGAAGATCCACCAATATACATTGAAAGGACGTAAAGGAATGAACATAGTAAATGCAGGTTCTCGTTATCAGGTCTATGGCGAAGATGTAAAGACTTATAAGGAGCTTCCTATTGCTACTTACTCGGTTGGATTTAATCCAATGATGGGTTTTTGGCTTATTGAGCATGATGATCTAGCTATCAACGAAGATACAATTTATGGTAATCATGCTCGTCGCGCAGAAAAGATTCTAAAATCTTTTGCTGTAAGTGAGAGAAACTTCGGTGTCATTCTCTCTGGTAAAAAAGGTATTGGTAAATCTCTTCTTGCTCGCATGATTGCAGAAGAGTCTATTAAGGCCGATATGCCAGTCATTATTGTTGACACCGCTATTCCCGGTATCAGTAATTTTCTTGCCTCCATTCAGCAAGAGGTAACGATTATCTTTGACGAGTTTGAGAAGACTTTCGCCGAGACTGAGAAGGGCGATCCGCAGGTTGAAATGCTTAGTTTGTTCGATGGCATGGATAATGGTAAGAAACTGTTTGTCATTACCTGTAACGATCCTCGTCAGTTAAACGAATTTCTTATTAACCGTCCTGGTCGCTTCCATTATCATTTTGAAATTACCTGTCCCTCTCCTGATGAAGTCCGTGCTTATATGACTGATAAACTAGGCACCGGTTGGGAAGAGGATATTGAAAAGGTTGTTAAGTTGGCGCAAGTGGCCGATATTACTTTTGATTGTCTGCGTGCGATCGCTTTCGACCTTAAGCAGGGTTATCCTCTGGAAGAGACTCTTATGGATTTGAACATCAACTACGAGCGTAATAGCTCTTATGATGTTACCGTTAGATTGTCTAATGGTTGGATTACTACAGCCTATTACAAGAGGATTGACCTTTACTCTAAGGATGAGTGTAATATTTCTTTTGAGAAAGACGGAATCCGTTATTGGATTACTTTTTCTCCCTCTGATACCACGGTTGCGGATGGCGCTTTAGCTGTCAACCCGCAGAAGATTAAGTTGACTTTGGCTTATGATGCTTTTGAGGAGTCAATGTCTGACGATGATGCAGAAATTGCTCGTAGACAGTGGATGAAAAACACGACTGTTGAGTCTTGTACTCTAACAAAAGTAAGCGTCTCTATGGTAAATAAGTTCGATAATTTTTAAGAATAGCCCTCGCAAGAGGGCTATATGCCAGCTAGGTCAAATGGTTAAGATGCCGCCTTCATACGGCGAGAGGACTGAGTTCAACTCTCAGAGCTGGCACCAGTTCATTGTTGCAGCAATGTTTATCATATATATGAGAAAACCGAGAGAGCTTGACGCCTGCAAGTGTCCTGCCTAACCCCTGTCATTCGTGACAGGGGTTTCTTTTTGTATATGAGCAAGACTGGACCGCGCTCGGTGCAAACGCAAAGTGGCTTTAGAATTTTTCAGGCCAAATGTGGCAAAGTGATTTGCATTAGTTTTTATATCTATGTGAGAGGAGGGATTTGTGAACATGGCTGAATTAGAATTTTTCAAAGGTTCCTATGACAATCTAAAAAACGTGCCTATTAAGGAAGGTCAACTATTCTTTACAACCGGCGATAAGAAGCGTATCTTATTAGATATTAACGATGAAACAAGAGCAGAGATCACTTCGTCTCTTGATGTAATCAAGATTCTTGGCGAAGCTGGAACAAAAGTAGAAGTAGATGGCGTTTCTTATGACTCCATTGAAGATGCTTTAGAGAACGCACCTGCGGGAAGCACTATTAAACTAGATAGTAAATATAGTGAGCCAATCACTCTAACGGCTGGCAAAGAAATCGTTCTTGACTTGAATAACAACGATATTAAGAATGACGAAGCTACGCCGATCGCCATCGCCGCAAATGCCGCTTTAACGATTAAAGGTAAAGGCACCATCGAGTGTAATAAGCACGGAAAAGCGCCATTGGCTAACAACGGCGGAATCCTTGTTCTCGATGATGGCTACGTTGTTCGTTCTATTGATGAAAAGGGTAATGGTTATTATACCTTGTTTAATCACGGTATGACAACTATCAATGGAGGTATTATTAGCTGTCCAGGTAACTATTCTAGTTTAATCGAGAATGGTTATTATGACTATAATTCTACCGATCCGAATAAAGGTCATGTTGAAGGTGTCAACGCGGCTGAGCCTACCTTAGTAATTAACGGTGGCACAATTATCAATAATTACACAACAGTCAAGACTGATGATGGTGGTGTGACTACTATCAACGGCGGCGATATTCGTGGCTATGTCTATCATGTTGGTAAGAAAATGACTATTACAGGTGGTCTTTTCTCTACAAGTAATGGTGATATGAATGTCCAGGTTGTCAAACTAAATGATAACCTTAATGTAGCTGACTGTTACATCTCTGGTGGTACTTTTGAAACTTCTGGTGAGGTTAATATCGCTGCTAAAGGCAATCCACTTATTGAGATTACCGGAGGAAGATTTAATAAGCAAGTACCAGAAGAGTTCATTAAAGCTGGATATAAACAGACTTTAGTGGATGGTTATTATACTGTGAGTAAGGAGGAATAACTAAATGGGCTTTAATGTCGTTTATTCTGATAAAGATAAAATTGAAAGCAGTATTGCCCAAGGTGGTATTCCGAAGGAAAGTCTCATTCTCACGCGTGGAGAAGGAGAGTCTGAAGCTTCTTACTACGATGACCAAGGCAATCTGAAGCCAATTACTAAAAAGAGCATTTTCGGCTCTATGGTTGATGCTAATTTATGGGTAAGCAAGTATGACTGCAAGGGACAGCTAATTTCTATCTATATTGATGGAGACTGGGTGCCTTGTGTAGTCGATGAGAATAACAAGATTATTCCATTTATTAGCGAAGATGATACAATTATCTTGGATGCCGGCGGCGCTCCTATTCCTGTATAAGGAGGATAACTAAATGGCTACAAAAAGAGTTGAAGCTATTTTTAAGTTGCGCCGTGATAATGACTACAATTACGAGAAGGTCAAAGATACTTTTATTCCAGCAAAAGGTGAAGTATGTCTAGTCGATACGGCTAGATTAGGTCTTTGCGTAAAAGTAGGTGACGGCGTTTCTACCTATGGAAGTCTTGAGTATGTAAATACAATCTTCCAAATGGTCACGTTCGTTGAGGGTAAAGCCTTTGTCAATGATAAAGAGATTACTCCTAGCGGAAATAAGATTTATATTGATGCCAATAACACCAACGACTTGTATTATTACAATGGCGTTTAGTTTGTTTTAATTGGGCCGGGTTCGCTTCCGACCGCGTCAGCGGAAACCGCAGGTATTATGAAACTTTATTCTACCACTGGAGAGAATGTGGATGGTACAATGACGCAAAAAGCGATTTCAGATGAACTGAACACTAAGATTAGTGCTTCAGTTAATTTAGAAGATGAAACCATCGTCTTCAAATAATCTTATAGGAGGAAAAATTATTTATGGCTATTTTTGATCCTAAGAATCTCCCTGTGATTTCTAAGCTCACCATTGGTGATAAGACTTATTACTTAAAGGATGCTGAGGCTCGCGAGCTTCTTGCCAAACTTGGCACTGCTGCTCAGAAGGATGTCGCTGCTGGCGTTAGCGCAGATGAGCAGGGCCTTGTAACTGGCGCTCAGGTTCAAGCTGCTATTGCTGGTATCTCCGGCTCTATGCACTTCCGTGGTGTAGTCACCTCCTTTGATGATATTACTAATCCTGCCGCAGGCGATGTAATTATCATTGGAGTTAAGGAGTATGTGTACGGCGGTGAGCCTGCTACATGGCATGAGCTCGGCGATGAGAGCATCTATGCTCTAAAGACTGTCACCATTGGTACTCAGAATCTTTCTGCTAATATCAATCTTGATACTCTTGCTAAGGATATGGGTCTTGGTGCTCTTTCCAAGAAAGATAGCGCGACTGGTACAGTTGCAGGTCAGACCATTACTGGCTTGAAGGCCAAGGGCAACGCTGCTGGCTCTATTGCTGTTGAGCTGACTCAGACTTCTACTGCTGCTACCTTAACTAAGAGTGACTATACTCCCTCCGGTGATGTAACGGGTTCTGTTACCGCTGCTGGTACTGTTTCTATTGCTAAGGATGCCGAGAATGGTACTCAGATCTCTGGTTCTGTTTCTGCTCCTAAAGTGACTGTTACTCCTGCTACCGACACTATTAAGAAGGTTACTTCTGTTGGTACTCTGCCTACCAAGGCTGCTGATACCTTTACTCCAAATGGTGATGATACCTTTACCGCTGGTTCTCAGGCTGCTTGGAGTGCTAATGTTGATGAAAAGAGCGAGACTCTGAGCTTCTCCTTTACCGCTAATACTCTTCCCACCTTTACTCAGGGCGCTAAGGCTTCTTACACAGAAGGCGCTTTCGATGGTGGTACGCTTCCTGAACTGGCTGCTACTGGTACTACTGTTGTTACTGGTATTACTAAGGCCGAGGCTTCTGCTCCTACCTTTACTGGTGATAAGTTTGCTGCTTCCTTCACTGGAGCTTCTGCCGATATTACTGCTACCTTTGCTGGTGAAAAGACTTCTGTTGTTTCTGGTGTTAACTATGATAAGGCTGGTGTTGATGCCGATAAGACCAAGTTTACTGCTGGTGCAATTGAACTTGCTGTTGATGATGTCGTTGTTACTGAGAAGGAAGTTACCGTACAGTAATCTAGCACTAGCGAGCTAAATGCTCGTTTATGAAAATAAAGGATGGTGAGTAAATGGCGAATAAGTACATTTCCAATGTAGAACTCGGCAGTACCATTTACTTCCTTAAAGATGAAGAAGCAAGAGCCGCGGTCAATGCCTTGCAAACCGCGGTTTCTTCTTCTTTAGTCTTTAAAGGTGTCGTCTCTAGTGCTGCCGATCTTACCGGTCTAAAGGATTATAAGGTGGGCTGGACATATAAAGCAAATACATCTTTCGAGATTGCTTCTTTAGGCAAGCTTGAAGTAGGTGATATGATTATATGTATTAGTGATTATAGTTCTAGCTATAAAACAAGTGACTGGACAGTAGTTCAGAATAATGTAGATACTATGACTGGGGCTTCCTCTACGGCTGCGGGCACGAGAGGTTTAGTACCAGCACCTCAAGCTGATGATAACGAAAAGTATCTTCGAGGCGATGGAACATGGGGTTCTCCTATCGCTAGTGTTGCTTGGGGGAATTTCAATGATTTAATAGGATAAGCCATTTGGCTTATCCTATTTTTTTGCATTTTTTCAAAATATATTGTATTATATATATATAAGATAAAAGAGGAAAGACCTTTCCCCAAAACAAAAGCACAGTTTGAAAATAATTAAAAATTATATTATAATATATATAGTAAATGAGAAAAGGAGTTACAAGTTATGTATCCGATTGAGAAGTATAAGTTTTATACCAATGGTTCTCGCGTAATTGCGGTTTCTACCTATGCAGGTAAGACTGTGCGAGGTGTTGCAGTTTGCCATGCTGGTGATGCATTCTCTCTGGAGAAGGGTAAGAGGCTCGCTGCTCTGCGGTGTGCGGAGAAGATTGCTAAGAAGCGTGTTGCCCGTGCCAATCGAAAGGTTGACGAAGCTTATTGGGCACACGTCGATGCGGAGGCTTATCTCGACAAAATGGTCGATTATAAGGACGATGCCCTCTATGAGTTGAACGAGGTTATCGCTGCTAAGAACGATCTGCTTGATAGCCTGTAAGAAAGTATCCTGAGCAGGATATAAAACTGCTCTATTTGGAGGGTTAACCCTAATTGGTAAGGGAGCGGTCCTGAAAACCGCCAGTAACCGTGAACAACGGCGTAAGAGTTCGAGTCTCTTATCCTCCGCCAACGAATTAGACGAGAAAGAGGTAGAATAATGAAAGCTGATCACATTATAGAGGCACTAACAGGTGACAGCGGATGGAGGGGCATGATTCCGCAGGTGGACAGCTCGGACTTTCCTGCACAGTGGGTGCCATCAGCGTATGAGTGTAGCATTATTGAAGCGCAGGCAAAAGAGATCGAGAGACTGCGAGCGCAGATAGTGCATGGGCGGTGGATTTATGACGAGAAAGCTCAACGCCCATATTGTAGTGTTTGTAAAGAATATTTTTATGGAGCGACTAATAGCTCCATGAATTACTGTTCTAACTGCGGGGCTAAGATGGACGGAAAGAATGGCTAAATAGTTCTGGATTATTTACAATGGAAACAAGAACTGAGAAATTTGCAAAAATATAAATATTATGATATAATATTTATATAAGGTAAGGGAAGAATTTCTTCTCAATCCTTAAACTGACTTCACGGCGCCGCACCCGTCAGTAAAAAGAGTGCTTGGCGTCAAGCAGTAGATTCTGCCGTTGAAGGTGAGGGTAATCGAGAAACCTTCCAAGAGTAAACTTGATTTATAGTAGCTAAAGGGTAGCATGATATTGTGCTAGAAACAGTTGATGCCGAGTATGAAGCTGATATAAAGCTAGAGACTGGTGAGGTTGCACTTGAGAGGTGTCTGAGTCGGCGCTATAAATAAAAATCATAGAGCGAAGGCCAAGTTCTATATTTATATGCTCAAGTGGTGGAACGGGTATACACAGAAGTTTCAAAAACTTCCGCCTATGGTATGTGGGTTCGAATCCCGCCTTGAGCACCAACTCTTCCCGCGAATGGCGTCCTCTGTTACAGCCAGAGCAAAACGCAAAAACCTAGTTAAGCTGTAATTAACTAGCCGAGAGGTTTAGGAAGTTTTTTCTCGGAATATGCGAACGTAGTCAAGTGGTTTAAGACCCCGGCCTGCAAAGCCGTGTGACCTGTAAAGGCGTGAGTTCGAATCTCACCGTTCGCTCCATAAGACCTTAACAGCAAATAAAATGGACTGTAAATCCGTCGCTTATGCTACGCAGGTTCGAATCCTGCCCTCCCCACCACTATATGGCGGAGGTAGGGAAGTGGTTAAACCCAACGGAACCGAAAAGATAAGGTCTAGACCCTAATCTCCCTTGTCCAAGGGAGCAACTAAAAATCAAAAGGAGATTGATACGATGAATACTTTTATGAACGCTATGAAGCAAGATACCAACTTTACCTTGACTGAGAATGGCGCAGTTACCCATAAGTCCACTCTGAATGGTCTTATAGATTTGTTCGCGCTCGGCGGAGCATACCGCGCTCGTTCTGATGCAGATTGTATCACTTTGTTCAAGGCTGCTTTTGACGAGGATGAAGCTCATGCTTTGAAGTGCCTGTTCTATCTGCGCGATGTGCGCGGCGGCCAGGGCGAGCGTCGTTTCTTCCGCGTTGTAACTAATTGGCTCGCTTCTCACGAAACTGAGGCTATGCGTCGTAATCTCCAGTTTGTGCCTGAGTACGGTCGCTGGGACGACCTGTATATCTTCGTTGGCACTCCTCTGGAGAAGGACGCTTTCAATCTGATGCGCCATCAGCTGGCTTTGGATGTCTCTTGCAAGACTCCTTCTCTGCTTGCTAAGTGGTTGAAGTCTGAGAATACCAGCTCTAAGGAATCTCGCCATCTGGCGGTGATTACCCGCAATCACTTCGGCATGACTGCCAAGCAGTACCGTAAGACTCTCTCTACTCTGCGTGAGCGTATCCGCATCGTTGAGCGCCTTATGTCTGAGAATCGGTGGGACGAGATTGAGTTCGACAAGATTCCTTCTCGTGCCGGCGTAATTTATCGCAATGCGTTTGCTCGCCGCGATATGATTAAGGCTAAGTATGAGGCTTTCGCTAAGGATACTGAGACTAAGGTTAATGCCAGTGCTCTCTATCCTCACGACATTGCACATCGTGCCTTTGAAGCCAATCGTAAGGGATTGGGCGATCCTGATCGTCTGATGCTTCAGAAGTATTGGGAGAACCTTCCTAACTACTACGGTGATAATATCGAGAATGGCATTGCTGTTGTCGATGTTTCTGGCTCTATGGCCGGTGTTCCTATGGAGGCTGCGGTTTCTATGGGCGCGTACATCGCAGATAAGGCGCACGGTCCTTTTGCCAACCACTTCATTACCTTCTCTAGTTATCCTGAGCTGGTGAAGTTCGAGGGAGCAGACATTACCGATAAGTTGTGCCGTTGCATTGGTGCAGATTGGGGTATGAACACTAATATCGAAGCTGTCTTCGATATGCTGCTCAGCACCGCAATGAAGCAAAGTGTAAAGCCTGAGGATATGCCCACTCGCGTCTATATCTTCTCTGATATGGAGTTTGACAAGTGCGTTATCAGTAACTCTACTGATCGTGGCGACTGGGGTTACGGTATGCACGGCGATGCCATTCAGACCCTCTTTGAGGCTATGAAGGCTAAGTGGGCACGCTATGGTTACAAGATGCCTAGCTGCATCTTCTGGAACCTGAACGCCCGCAATAACAACATTCCTGCGATTGGTGATGGCTTTAGCTACGTAAGCGGCTTTAGCCCTGTCATGATTCAGCAGATTCTCAGCGGCAAGGACGGACTTGATCTGATCCTTGAGAAGCTGGACAGCGAGCGTTACGCTCAGATTCACTAAACCCTCTCAAACGGGGAAATGGCAAGAAAATTGTCATTTCCCCGTCTTTTCTATTTATTGAAAAATAATTTAATTTATGATATAATAAATATATAAGGTAAGGAAAGGAAGTTACATAGATGAATCCATTTGAAATGCCATTTCCAGGTTGGCTTACATCTTCGTTTGAAGCACCTGCGCAATCTACTCACGATTACTCTCTATATCGAGAAGACTTTGGTAGTATTTACAGCTTACTGAATACTATCAATAACCGTGAAAACAATAGCTTCATGCGTAATGAGGATTCGTCTCAGGAGCATGGAAATGAAGAGTGGAGTGGTACCAATTCTTATGAAGAGGCTCAATCTCTCTTGATTCATGGCTACGAAGATCCGGTTAAAAACATCAAGAGCAGTTTGGCTAAGAATAAGAAACTGACAAGCAAAATCTACAGTTCGATTCCAAAGCCTATTGCTCAGAATAGAGTGGTAGGATTTGCCCCTAATGTACCTAATGCTCTTAAAGGATTGCCGGAATCTATGATTACAATGGAGAAACTCCATAAAAAGAGAAAGACTATCTCTATTATCTACGCTACGGGCGGCAGTTGTGGCGTAGAAAGTGATGTTCTAGCATCTGCGGGAGCGGCGCTTGTATCCGCCGTTAACCTTATTGAATTGTCCGGTGTGCAAACTGAGTTGTCGATCGGTTTCATGCCTACGAAGGAAACTAAGCAGATTATCTTCCCGACTGTGAAGATTAAAAGCTATGGTGAGCGTTTCAGCTTACAGAAAATCTGCTTTCCGATGATTCACCCCGCGATGTTTAGACGAATTGGCTTTAAGTATCTCGAAACCTGTCCCGGCATGGTGGAAGATTTCTCTCATGGCTATGGTCGTCCGCCTGAGCTTGATGTTTTGAAAACTCTTATCAAAGATAAAAATACCTATGTGATTAACCGTGAATGGATTACTCAACATGAAAATAACATTGAAGAAATTCTTAAATACATGGAGGTTTGCTGATATGAATAAAGATAAAATGCTCGAAGCGATGATGAAGGCGGTGACTGATGCAGTTGTCGATGTCAACGTGGATGAAATCCTGTCGAAAGTATATCCTCAGATTGACGAGAAAATCCACGAAACTTATGGTTTCCTGCCGGAGATTCATGAAGTGCGGACGCCGACTACAACCCATAAGATTTGCGGCACCACGCATGAGAAGTTTGACGAGGTTCTCAATATTGTCAATCTGGACATCCCCGTTTATCTGACCGGCAAAGCGGGCACCGGCAAGAACGTTATTTGCCAGCAGGTCGCGGAAGCTCTGGGTCTGGATTTTTACTTCACTAACGCCGTTACGCAGGAGTACAAGCTGACTGGCTTCATTGATGCCAACGGTAATTATCAGGAGACCCAGTTTTATAAAGCTTTTACGAAGGGCGGTCTGTTCTTCTTGGACGAGATGGATGCGTCTATCCCTGAGACTCTGATTATTTTGAACGCGGCCATCGCGAATAGATACTTCGACTTCCCCAACGGCAAAGTTAGTGCGAACCCTAACTTTAGAGTCATCGCTGCTGGTAATACGGTTGGTACCGGTGCAGATAATAACTACACTGGTCGCTATTGCTTGGATAGAGCAAGTCTTGACCGTTTTGCTATGGTGAACATCGACTACTCTGAAAAGATTGAGATGGCTATGGCAGATAACAACAAGAATCTGGTATCTTTCTGCCATCGTTTCAGAGAGATTACCGATAAGGCTGGCATCGAGTGTCTGTTCTCCTATCGTACTATTGATAGAATTGCGAAACTCGAAACGGTAATCAGCAATCTGTCCGAGGTTCTGTCTATCTCGCTACTTAAGGGCATGGACGAAGATACTTTGTCTATTCTTAAGAACGAGCTGTCTGAAGCTAAGGATATGACAAATAACAAGTATGCGAAAGCTATTATCAATGGTAATAGCTGGGATTTTTAAGGAGGTAAATCAATGATGATGGAAGGGTGGCTTTGCCCTCGGTGTCATAAGGTAAATGCACCTTGGGTATCACAATGTTCCTGTGAGGATTTTTGGCGTGACAAGATTACTTGCAATCCATGTACTACAGGAGCGTATCCAAGAGATAATTGGTCTGTTACTACAGCCACTAACACCGATGTGAGCAGCGATTCCACGAAAACTGTACCCTCGGTATAAGAATAAGGGGAGCTATCTATATAGCTCCCCTTTATTTTTTTGAAAAATTATAATATAATATATATAGAAAGTTAAGAAAGAGGGTTTGTGATAAATGTTTGTTATTCTGTGGATTAAAGAAAATAAATATTATGCTTACACCAAGGAGAATCACTGGACTGATAATATTGAAGCTGCCGGCAGGTTTAATACCTTAGAAGCGGCTCAGAAATACGCCAAGAATGGATTGAAAGATAAGCTGCATGAATTGCAGTATCTTACTCTTGATGGCAAGGAAGTAAGCGAAGATCCCATTCCTACTTTAACAAAAGAAGAGGCTGAGGCCGCTTATGAAGAACTGCGGCAGGCTGTAGAAATCTTCGGTAAAGCTGCTGAAAAGATTCCGGCTATCACAAAATATTATGCTACTATACAATCTGAGCAGGATAGGCTGCAAGAAGATTTGCTCCATAAGTTTGAGTTTACCTCTCCCGGAAACATTATTTTCGTCAAACTGGGACGTATGCTTAAGGCTTGCCGAATCAAGAGAAGAGAGGCTAAAGATCGTCTTGGCTATATGATTGCTATTGGCGATGCTAAGGGTAAGAACATTCTTGCCGCGCATAACAATCATAACCACCTGATTGAAACTCGCAACTATAACCCGCGAGTTATGCCTGAACTGTTTAACTAAGAAAGAGGGTATACGATGAAACTGTGGATTGATGACTTGCGGCCGGCTCCGAGCGAATATATCTGGGTTAAAAGTGTAAAAGCCGCTAAAACTGCGATCTGGCAGTATGAACATAACATGATAGATGATAATATCTTGATTGACCTTGACCATGATGCTGGTGACTATGCGTCTGAAGGTGGGGACTATATTAAGTTACTCGATTGGCTAGAAGCTAAAAACATTGTAGACACAGGATATAGCTTTCATCTCCATAGTATGAATCCTGTCGGCGTTCAGAATATGAGAGCAATCATTGAGAAGAATGGATGGGAGGAAATTAGATAATGGTCAAAACTTGGGTACAATTATATGACAGATTGGGACGACAACCATTATCTAAAACGAAAGAATCCCGTATCGTCCTCAAGAATGAGGATGGAACTTTCACACCTTTAATGCTTATATTTGATAGCAACGGAGCAAATTGGTGGCTTGAGAAAAGAAAGGAAGGAAAAGATTAAATGGGTAAGTTTTCAGAACTCGATCTAAAATGGTATGAAGAGGAAGATTTGGAAGACCTCGAAGCCGAATATCCGGGTCTTTTCGATAAATCAAGAGAAGAACTAGACAAGTTTGCAACCCAGCTATACTGGAAAGCGCAGAATCTAATCGAGGAAGCAAATAGCCTTGAGAGTAAGGCTGATGTTATTCGAACCTATCTGGGTGCGACAGAAAGAGAGGAAGTGTTGTAATAATGGGAAAAATTACTCGTCATAGCAAAGAGCGCATTGTTCAGAGAACTGAGGGATGTGAGAGTTTCGCAGAAGCTAAGAAGTTGGCTAAACAAGCTAAACGATCTGGCGCGACTATCAATCAGTTTCAGAAGTTCCCTAAGTTCTTCTCGTATCTTCAGAACAAGAGAAACCAGACTAATACCTGTTCTATTAGAGTTTATCGAGGCAACATTTATATCTGGCGTGGCAAAGATACATTGATTACCGCGCATCCTATCCCCGAAAGATATATTAAAGAAATGGAGGCTATTGGCGATGACTGATGTTATGAGTAGAGTCCATGACCATCTCGATGAAAGTTTGCAGAGGTTTGACGAATCAAGAATCGTCGGTATCTTCTTGCAAGGCTCTCAGAACTATGGTCTTGAAACCCCTAAGAGCGATGTTGATACGAAGCTGATTGTTACTCCTACTTTTGATGAAGTGGTTCTTAACAAGAAGCCTATCAGCACCACTCATGTAAGAGCAAACAACGAGTATACCGATCTGAAGGATATTCGATTGATGCTCGCCACCTTCCGCAAACAGAATCTCAACTTCATTGAAATTCTCTTTACCCCTTATGCTTGGGTAAACCCTCTTTTTGAAAGTGAGTGGAGTCGTCTGACTGCGGCGCGCGAGCAGATTGCTCACTACTCTCCATATGGCGCAGTTAAGACCATGAAGGGTATCGCTATGGAGAAATATCATGCTATGGAGCATGAATATCCTAGCAAATTGGAAGTACTAGCCGAGTATGGCTACGATCCAAAACAGCTCCATCATCTCCTACGGGTTCAGGAGCATATCCATAGATACATCAGCGGTGAATCCTATGAAGCGTGCCTACATCCTAAGCGTCCTGAGTTTCTGGTAGCAGTCAAACAGGGGTATTTTAATCTTGAGCAGGCCCGCACTTCCGCAGATGCGGCTATTGCTGATGTAATTGAAACTGCGGATACTTTCTGCGAAAAAGTTGGTAAGACTTTTGATACAGAAGTAGATACTCTGCTTGATGATGTGCAGTACAACATCGTTAAAAGTGCATTGAAAGGAGAAATCTTGAGTGATTAAGAATTGGCTTGTCACAGGAGATACCCACGGTCAAGTCCTTGAGAGACTTAGTCACATTGGGTATCCTCCTGATGAAACTGCGTTGATTATCCTTGGCGATATGGGTCTTAACTTCTATCTAAATAAAACCGACCAGAAGAACAAGAGGAATGTCAATGCAACTGGATTCCGCATTTATGCAGTCCGTGGCAACCATGAAGAGCGTCCAGAAAACCTTTTCATGGAGCAGATGTATGACGAAGATATTGATGGCGGAGTATATTATGAGCCAGAGTTTCCGAATATCAGATACCTCTTTGATGGAGAGAGTTATAACATTCATGGCTACTCTGTCCTTGTTATCGGCGGAGCGTATTCCGTAGATAAGTGGTATCGACTTGGAGATCGTCCAGAAGATACAGATAGTTGGACTGGCTGGTTCAAGGATGAACAGCTAACCAAAAAGGAAATGGATGAAATTGGCGCATGGGTTGAGGGTAAGCGTTATGATTTTGTCCTAACCCATACTTGTCCCATTTCTTGGGAGCCAAGAGATTTGTTTCTCTCTGGTCTTGACCAATCCAAAGTAGATAAAAGTATGGAACTTTGGCTTGAGGATATCAAGAGTAAAGTTGATTGGGAGGTATGGCTTTTTGCTCATTTTCACTCTGACCGAGTTGAGAGACCTCATTGCGAGATGCTATTTCAAGATATTGAGGAGTTAGATACAATTTGGAACCGTTGGAATGGAGAAAAAACATTTAAGCATGAATGGTGGCTAAATAAATCTCCTAACTTTTATTTTGATGATACTCCTTGGGCAAAAGAATATAAAGAGTTATCATAAAATTTTATATACTTTTGGAGAGACGGACATTAATGTCCGTCTCTCCAATTTTAAGGAGAGTGATTATGATGAAAAAATCTGATCTTATTAAGGTAGGGGCTAAATTCGGAAGATGGACTATTTTATAGGTTAATACAGTAAATCCTAATAGTAAGGCTAAAAAACCTCCAAAAATGGCTTTATGTTAGTGCGATTGTGGCACAAAGAGATATAAGGAATATAGAGATTTATACTCTGGTCGGTCTTTATCTTGCGGATGTTTAAGAAATGAACAATTATCGCAAGAAAATTTTAATAGAGGAATTATTGAACAGGGAACTAAATTTGGCCATTTAACTTTTATAAAAGACTTGGGATATCGAAAAGAGGCCAGTCGAGATAAATAGATAAGATGGGCTTTATGTCAATGTGACTGTGGAAACTTTATTGAAGTAAGTAATAACAATCTAAAAAGTGGAGGGACTCAATCTTGTGGATGCGTTAAATCCAGAGGCGAAAGAGTTATTGCCGACTTATTAAGAAAAAATAATATAAACTTTATTTAGCAATATACCTTTAATGATTTAAGAACAGAAAAAAATGGTCTATTAAGATTCGATTTTGCTATCTTTAAAGAAGATAAACTTTACAAATTAGTTGAATTTGATGGAAGATAGCATTTTTTAGGACCTGATGCAACATGGTCTTAGTCAGATTCATTAGAAACTATTTAGCAGAGAGATAAATTAAAAGATGAATATTGTAAGAAAAACAATATTCCGTTATTACGTATTCCATATACTCAAATTGGCAATATTACTCTTAATAATTTGATTGAATAAAAAAAATAAAGGGTCGAAGTATTAAATACTTCGACCCTTTTAATTAAAAGTCATGCCATTCAATTTTCTGCGGACTTCCAGTTCCGCCGATCTTTTGATAGCCATTTGCTGTGGTATATTGCAAGATGGCATCTTCTACAAAGTAGATCTTGCCTTCTTCACCAACTTCAGGAAGCTCAGAACGCTGTGTTACTTCAATGCTTCCACCATTTTTAATCTGTTCCTTAACCCATTCTTTGAGTTTTGTATCATAGTGAGATAAAAGGTTAAGGTCAATAAGGTTTTCTAATGCGACTGCCATTAGGAATCACTCCTTAACCAAATAATTTATCAATGTCTGCAATGTCGGCTAAGCTGCCTTCAACGACAACTGTCCCACCGCCTCCGCCGCCACTTGACTTTTGTTTAATCCATTGACCCTGGTTGTTCAATCTATAAGTGCTAGAAGTTGCGACAACCTCGCAAGTGCTGCCAGGGGTAAAGTGGGTAGGAAGGGTGGCAATTTCGTCTTCGGTATCAACTAGTAGACGAACTAGATAGGGAGTGATTTTCTCCCCACTCATCATCTGAGAATACATAGACAATCTGCCCCTTTCATTATTTTCTCTATTGTTATCTAAAAAATGATAATGAGTGTATATCAGCTTTTGGCCAAAATAAATACCTATTTGAAAAATGTTATAAAATATATTATAATATATATAGAAAGTTAAGGAAGAAAGAAGTGATAACCATTCGTATCTGGCATCAAAAACTTATTCCCTATCTTGACCGTCAGCGTCTCTTAGGTCAGCATCGAGAATGTGCGGCTCTGAGAGGAAAAGGCTGGGGCAAGAAACACGCAACTGTAGATTATGCTTTTACACATGACCCTGCCTTGCTTGTCGCTTATCATTATCTGATTATGGACGAGATGGAGAAGCGTGGTTACCATCCAGATAAGATTTGGAAGAATCCGAACTGGCGAGGAAATACATTGGGCGAAGATACATGGATTTCTGATTCTAAGTATGAAGAGATTTATGAATCTGCCAAGCAGGGTAATATGATTTATCCTGAACATGATGATGCTTATTTGCAGGAGTGTATCAATATCCTGCACGAAAAAGGTATCGACATTACGATGTAACAAGAGAGGAGATAGCTATATGATGCCCTATGTTTGTGATGGAACTATCGTAAGAGTGAGAGACGGCCGCACTGGTAAAGTCATCTGCGTTGATAGAAACACCAAGATTGCAGTAGTCTATACTGGTAAGGCATCTATCTCTACAAAGATTGAAAATCTTGAGGTCATTTCCTACAAGGAGGTTCAGTAAAATGCCCGGAAGAGTAAGAGTTCATCGACCCTCTCCAGAAAAAGAGGGAGAGTATAAGATGCGTATTCTTAGCATCTTAAATGAGTCTGAGGAAGCTATGACGATTGATGAAATCAAGAGTCAAGATATGATTCTCCAGCCATTAACCTCTCAGAAGATGGCAAGGCTTATCAGTAATCTAATTGAGATGGGATTCGTGCGGAAAGGCAAGTCTAAGAGTCTCGGTCGCATGGTTTATAAGGCTGTAGCAGTTATGATTCGTCAAGGCTACGATGTGAATGAAGAGGAGGAGTAAGATATGGCATATTTTGGTTTGGTAACTAAGTTGCAGAACTGCCGCAAGGATGAGAACTCTGATCGTCTATATCTGGCAGACTGCTTCAACGAGGGCGTTATCGTCGGCCCGGATATGAAGACCGGCGATCTGGTTCTGTATCTGCCGACCGATGGTCAGGTCGATCGTTGGTTTGGCGATAAGTTTACCCTGTTTCGCAAGAATGAGGATGGTACTGAGCAGGGTGGTTATTTGGAGAATAATGGTCACGTGCGGGCTATTAAGCTCCGTGGCAACGAGAGCTCTGGCATTGTTATCTCTCTTGATCGCATCTACGAGACTTTTGGTGATCAGCACTGGGAGGATGGCGACAAGGTAAATACTATCAATGAGAAAGAGTTCTGCCGCAAGTATATCCCTAAGCGTAAGACTCCGAGCACTACTCCCAAGACTTCCTATAAGGGCCGTAAGGCAGAGGGTATTACTTATCCTGAGTTTGCGATGCATACTGACACCGAGCAGCTTGCATACAATCTGGATAAGTTCCGTCCCAGTGATGAGCTGAATATGACCCTCAAGATGCATGGCACTTCTCAGCGTTCTATGAACACCTTTGCTGAGCTGCCCAATGGCTTCTTCCGTCGTCTGTTCCATATGAAGAAGCGTCTGAAGCAGGCTTATGTCCTCGGTACTCGCCGTTGCGTTGTAACTGAGAACTCTCAGGGCTATTACGGCAATGACCTGTTCCGTATGTCTCACCATGAGGCATTGAAACCCCATCTTGATCCTGGTATGGAGGTCTTCTATGAGGTAGTAGGCTACTACGGTCCCTCTGAGAGTGATACCATCATGCCTATCGGCGATAACTCTAAGCTGAAAGATAAGGCTTTTCAGAAGCTATTCGGTAAGAAGTCTATCTTCTCCTACGGCTGCAAGCCCGGCGAGTCTCATATGTGGATTTACCGCATCACTTCCGAGAATGGTCAGCGCGAGTGGACTCCTGACGAGATTACTGCTTGGTGCGAGAAGCACGGTTTTAATCGTGTCCCTGTAATCGAGAACTTCAAGTTTACTACCGCCGAAGACCTGCAGGACCGCATCAACAAGTATTTCGAGGATTTGGTCGATCCTATCGGCAAAACTCATGTTAAAGAGGGCGTTGTGGTTCGTATCGTCAACCGCCGCACTTTCACCGCTTTCAAGTCTAAGACTTACGAGTTCAAGGTACTTGAAGGCATCATCAAAGAGACTGAAACCGCACCTGATATGGAGGAGGCACAGGACGAGGTATGAAAATTATCTTTTATGGTCTATGGCTGATTACTATTGTTGCTGGCTCGACTCTAGGAATAATAGTTCCTCCTTCAGCAGTCTATCTTACCGGTTTTACTGCCGGAAGTCTGTCTTTAATGTTCTTGCAGCTTGCTTCTCATTTTAAGGATTAAGGAGTATAAACTATGCTTTACTGGGGTATTATTCTTTTCATTTGCATCATCGTCTTTGCTATTTCATTGAAGGCGCTCAATAAGAGCTGCTGGGACAGTACACTCTATCTTGTAAGCACACTTCTTACTGGAATAGTAGCAGTTATTATTGCATTGGCAATGCTTTTAACTACCTGCGAGTATAGAAGCTTTTTAGCTTCCTTTGAAACTCAACGCACAATTATTACGCAAATGTCACAGTCTCACCAATTTAACGATAATACGCTTATCTATGTAGCAGATATGATTGACGCTAATCAAAAGTTAGCTGAAATTCAAGGTAGCAAGAAAGCTTGGGGCGGATGGAGTATGTATCCAGATAGTGTCATGGATGTCGTCCCTATCGGACTAGAAAACTAAATACAAGAGACTCTTACCTAGTTGGTAAGAGTCTCTTTATTTTTATAATAATATATTATATAATATATATAAAGAATGAGGAAAGGAGTTTTCTATATATGCAGAAAATTCTAATTGTAGTTGATATGCAGAACGACTTCGTAACAGGATCTCTCGGTTCTGAAGCCGCACAGGTGGCTGCGAAGAATATTGCTGCACACATCAATGAATATGATACGGTAATTTTCACCCGTGATACCCACGGCCCAGATTATCTGGATACATTGGAAGGAAAGTTTCTGCCGGTTCCGCATTGTATTAAGGATACTGAAGGATGGGAGATTATCCCTGAACTCGTCAACGGAGTTTCCAAGGTGAAGAATCTGTATGTCGTCGATAAGAATACCTTTGGCACTTTTATTTGGGGAAGTATGTCCGTAAATATGTCTGTGGATGAAGATGCTACCATTGAAATCTGTGGCGTATGCACCGACATTTGTGTGGTGTCCAATGCTCTTATCATGCGGGCTTTTCGTCCTAACCAGAAGATCGAGTGTCATAAAGACTGGTGCGCTGGTACGAGTGTTGCAGCACATGAAGCAGCTCTTAAAGTTATGGAATCTTGCCAGATTGAAGTTATTTAAGGAGGCTTAATATGCTATTTGTTCGCTCTAGAATGGGTTTTGAGGATAAAACCTGGATGCCAGTTAGTCAAGATCGATTTCCAGATGGAACGCTGCACATGACTGCTCCTAAAGATTCCTTATTTAAGAACTCTAATGTCGATATCTACTGGAAGTATAACAATGATGCAGAATTGTTCTCGCTAATTTGCCTGCGGAAGCACTATGCTGATTGTAAAAACGTCACACTTTATATGCCCTACTGTCCGCACGCCCGCATGGATAGAGTTAAGGGCACAACCGATGTATTCACTCTCAAGAGTTTTACAGATGTTATCAACTCTCTTGATTTCACCAAGGTAGTTATCTATGATGCCCATAGTAATGTAACACCTGCGCTAATTGATAGAGTGGAAAATCGTCCGAATACTATGTTCGTTGAACGCACTTTACTCGATATCGGAGACGATAATCTTGTCATGTATTATCCCGACGAAGGGGCTATGAAGAGATACTCTGAGAATTGTCAGCGCCCTTATAGTTTCGGCATGAAGCGCAGAAATTGGGAGACTGGTAAAATTCTCGGTGTAGATATTATCAATAGGGAGATTGTAAAAGACAAGAATATCCTCATTGTTGATGATATTTGTTCTAAGGGCGGTACATTCTACCATTCAGCGCAGGCTCTGAAAGACGCTGGCGCCGCAGATATTTACCTCTTCATCACTCACTGCGAAGATTCTATTTTTAAAGGCAGCTTACTCGAAAGTGGCTTGATTAAGCACATCTACACCACTGATTCGTTGGGCCATGATATTCTCTTTAACAAACAGATTACGGTTTACAACCTGCGAGAAATCGTTTAAGGAAAGGAATTGTATACAATGTTTAATCCTCTTTTGATGATTGACTTTTATAAGAGTACCCATCATGAACAGTATCCCGTTGGACTAACTAAGATGGTTAGCTACTACACTCCTCGTATGAGCCGCCTTAAGGATGTAGACAAGGTAACTTTGTTCGGTCTACAGGCCTTTATTAAGGAGTATCTTATTGAGGGCTTTAACGATAATTTCTTTAATCGCCCAGAAGAAGAAGTTGTCGCAGAATACGAGCGAGTTCTTAATGCTACTCTCGGTCCTGGTGCATTTCAGTCTGAGAAAATTAGGGACTTGCATCGACTGGGCTATCTTCCTCTGGAAATCTCTGCTGTCCCTGAAGGCACCAGAACTGCGATCGGCGTCCCGCAGATCGAGATTACCAACACTCACCCCAACTTTGTTTGGTTGGTGAATACTATTGAGACCCTTCTGTCTGCTACCATGTGGCATACACAGGTATCCGCGGAAGTCGGCTATCGGTATCGTCAGATTGTGCAGAAATATCACGATATGAGTTGCGACGACAATGTTCCTGTAGCTCGACTGCTTGGCGACTTCTCTATGCGTGGTCAGCAGTCTGCGGAATCCGCGATTAAAAGTTCTGCTGGGTGGTGTCTATCTTTTCTAAACACGGCAACCGTTCCTGCAATTATGTGGCTTGAGAAGAACTATAATTGCGACTGCACTAAGGAGCCTGTCGCTTATGGTGCAATCTCCACTGAGCATAGTGTTATGTGCTCTAACTATGCGGTTGATGGTAACGAGATTACTCATATCCGCAGACTGCTCACAGAAATTTATCCTCACCATAATTTCTCTATGGTATCTGATAGTTATGACTATTGGAATCTCGTAGAGAAAATTCTCCCGCACTTGAAAGATAAAATCATGGCACATGATGGTTGTCTTTCTATCCGTGGCGATAGTGGCGATCCCGTTGAGATTATCGCAGGTAAGGAGATCATCTATCTCGACGAGCAGGAATGGGAAAACCTAAAAGATGACCCAAGTGAGTTCATTGCTAAGTTCTTTGAGCGAGACTTGGATAAGGACACTCAGCAGATTTTCTCTTACAATGGAGAATATGCTCTCGCTGACATTACAGTTGAATGGACTAATGAGCGTGGCGCTTGGACCGATTGCAAATATTGGTACATTGAAGGCTATGATGTTAAGCTGACTGAAAACTATGAGCTTACTTCTGAGGATAAAGGAACTGTCTGGTGTCTATGGGACATTTTTGGTGGAACCATCAATAGCAAGGGTTATAGGGTCCTTGATCCTCACATTAAAGCTATCTATGGTGATAGTATTACTCCTCAGCGTTGCGCTCGTATTTATCAACGCCTTGAGAATAATGGATTTGCTATTAACAATGTTTCCCTTGGTGTTGGCTCTTTCTCCTTTATGTGCCTTGAGGAAGATGGCAGCTTCAATCCTTACACTCGTGATACCTTTGGTATTGCTGTTAAGGCAACTTACGCGGAAGACGCAAATGGTAAACCTATTATGATTTATAAGCAGCCCAAGGCTCTCAGTTGGAAGAAGTCTCAGAAAGGCTGCTGTCGGGTAGCTCTTGATGGTCAGAGCTATGAAGATGAACTGACTTGGGCAGATCATCTTGGTGAAGACAATCTACTCCAGCCTGTATTCCGTGATGGTAGTATGATTAAGGAGGACACTCTGCACGATATTCGCGCACGGCTATACAAGGAGGGCTTTTAATGAACGATCCATTCCTTGATATCAATAGAGTAGTTGATAGACTCTATAATGAATATAAGCGGTATGGTGATATTATTATTGCCTTCGACTTTGATTACACTGTTCATAATTTCCGTGACGAAGATTATACTTACGAGCGTGTGAGTGAAATGTTGCGGAAGTGGCAGCCTTATGCCAAACTTGTGGTATTTAGTGCCTCTCAGGAGGAACGATATCCCTATATCGCAGACTATCTTATTCAAAACAACATTCCTTTTGATGCTATCAATGAGGATGTTTTGATTGAGAAGCGCAAACCCACAAGAAAGCTGTACTACAATATTCTGCTTGATGATAGAGCAGGACTTGGTAGTGCTTATGCGGCTCTAGATATGTTATATAATAGACTAGAAGCAGAAGGAGAACTGAAAACATGGAGAACGTAATTACCAATATCACTAATTGGATTAAGGATTACTTCATAAATAATGGTCCAGATTGCAAAGCTATCATTGGTATTTCTGGTGGCAAAGATAGTACCGTAACTGCGGCTCTGCTTGTTAAAGCGCTCGGAAAGAATAGGGTTATTGGTGTAAAAATGCCGCAGGGTAATCAGCATGACATTGATGTTGCCAATAAAGTAATTGACTATCTCGGTATTGATAGTTATGAGGTTAATATCGACGAAGTTTGCAAATCTCTGTATAATGCTATCGACATTGGCTATAATTTTGAAGGCTCGGTCGAAAGCATTCCACAGATTGCCTCTAATTCCCCAGCCCGCATCCGCATGACCGTTCTTTATGCGATTGCCGCACGTGAACATGGCCGGGTAGCAAACACTTGCAATAAGAGCGAGGATTTTATTGGCTATTCCACTAAGTTCGGAGACGCTGCTGGGGATTTCTCCGTGCTGTCTGAATATACAGTTTCAGAAGTGCGGCAGATTGGTAAAGCACTCGGTATCCCTGACGAGTTTATCTTTAAAGCGCCAGAAGATGGTCTTAGTGGTAAGACAGATGAAGATAATCTTGGATTTACCTATGATGAACTCGATAACTTCCTACTGCAAGGACACTATCCATCTTATGATGTTTATAAGAACATCGAAGAACGACATAAGCGTAATCTTCATAAGATAAATCCAATGCCTTCTTGCCCTAGATATTACTCAACCTGCGATTACGTTGTATAAAGAGAGCCTTACGGCTCTCTTTATTTTTTATAAAATATATTATATAATATATGTATAAGAAAGGGGAGAAAGAGTATGAAAGAAATGTTCCATAACATTAAGAATGGTGAATTGCCTGTGCCTGGTAGTAAGGTGTTTATCCGTCTCGATGAAGAGACTACTCGTGGATATGCTTATCCTGAAGCCTCTATTGTTTCTGTGCAGACTTGGCGTGATGGACATATCCATTTTATCGAAGATTCTGGCGAACAGTACATGGAGTTTTTCCCTCAGTATATCAAAGATTGGTGCTATCTTTCTGATCTGATGAAGTTACACTAAAGGAGGTATATAATGGATTTATTTTCACTACTTGAGAATCTCAAGCTTGATCTTGAATGGGCAGAAGCTAATGAGTGGGTAGCTCCAATTTGTCTTGCTAACGATTTGCAAGAAACTATTAAAATCATTGAAAAGGAGATGGAAGAATAATGGCTACATATGCGTGTTCAGATTTGCACGGTAGATTGGATCTATTGAAGCAGATTCAGGATTTCTTACAACCCGATGATACGGTTTATTTTCTCGGCGATGCTGGAGATAGAGGTCCAAATCCTTGGGAGACTATCAAGGCAGTTGCTCAAGATAAGCGTTTCATTTATCTAAAAGGCAACCATGAAGATATGCTGGTAAAAGCCATGGAAGATGAAGTGCGGAGAGAAGGGTGCGGAATACTTGGGAGAAACTTTACTTTGCTTTCTCAAAATGGTGGTGGAGAAACTTTCCTTGACTGGCTTTTAGAACCAATGAAAACTGGCTGGTGGAATTATCTCAAGAAACTACCAACCTATAAGAAATATGTAAATGAACAGGGAATCACTATCCATCTCTGTCATGCTGGCTTTAATCCAATGCAGGATGATGCTATCCCTAATGACGACGATCTACTTTGGGATAGATGCCATTGGCACTCTAAGGAGCCTATTTTTGGTGATAAAGAAATTTGCGTGCACGGTCATACTCCTATTCCATATCTGTTAAAACGAAATAATTGGAGCGATGAAATTCCAGATTGGGATGGTGGAGCTTGGTGGTATGCACAAGACCACAAAGTTGATTTGGATTGTGCAAGTTGGTATACTGGTTATACCGTATTGTTAGATTTAGACAGCTTTGATGAACATATCTTTAAAGCTGCCGACGCGATTGACCTTTCTAAGAAGGAGGAATGGTGATGATTCCCGGACTGTATAAAGTTTTTAACGAAAGATGGAATGGACAGACAACTTGGGTATATTCTGATCCTCACTTTGGTGATAAAGAACTAGCCGCTGGAACTCCCGGTCGTCCTTCCGATGAAGAGCAGATTAAACTTATCAATAGCAAAGTTGGTAAGAAAGATGTTCTGATTATCTTGGGAGATTGCGGCGACCCGGCTATGTGCGCTAAACTTCGTGGTTATAAGGTGCTTATTATGGGGAACCATGACGCCGGTCGCAGTAACTATGAGCGCAGAAAAGTTTCCCGCAAGTTCCCTAAAGAAGTTTTTCAGAAGTCTGAGGCTCTTGATGAAATGAAGCGTGTCTATCCTGGTTGTCAGTATTCTATTACTGAGGGGTATGACTTCCACTCTCCTTTTGAGTATTGGGAAGTCTTTGCGGACAACAATCTCTTTGACGAGATCTATGAGGGGCCTCTTATGATTGGTGAAAAACTCATTCTCTCTCATGAGCCTCTTCCTATGATGCCTTGGGTGTTTAATATTCATGGTCATGTCCATGATCGTCGTCATAAAAATGACGACAGACATCTAAATGTTTGCTCTGACGCAATTAACTACAGCCCAGTTAATCTAAATAAGTTGATGAAGAATGGGCTTACCTCAAAAATCTACTCTGTACATCGACAGACTATTGATGTAGCTACGAAAAAGAAAGAAAAGAGGAAACGCAATGGATAATCTTATGAATTTACTATTTGGCATTGCCTGTAATAACCACGATGCTGATCTCGTTGGACGCGATCAAGTCGATGATTATACTATCGACACTTGTCTAACCGCAGACCAGGGTTATGAAACTGCGGTTTGGTTAGCTGACCATAATATGATTATTGTGGCTCGTTATACCACTAGAGAAGAAGCTGTACTGGGGCATCGTGAATGGGTTAATAGATGTAAAAGCCATCCCAGTTCTGCTTATAGCGTTCAGTTTGAGCGCGATATTCTATTTTAATATAAGGAGTTTATTATGATGGATGATTTTCTGGCTATTCTGGGAGCTATTGCTTTGATAATCGCACTAGTACTCGTTCTTCCCTTTATCTCTTTTTGGCTGTGCTATTTCGGAGGATGGGTGGCTTCTATTACCATTGGCAATATCCTCACCGACGGTATGAACACTCTGTTTCAGACAACTTGGTTTACCAAGGATATGATTCCACTTTGCGCCGGTACGCTCGGTTGGATTGGCAGCTATTTCAAGACTAGTAATCTCGGAAAGAGCAAGGATTAAAAGAAGAATCAAGGGAGCTTTTTGCTCCCTTGATTTTTTTATTATTTTATTATATAATATATGTATAAGAAAGGGGAAGATTGAAAATGCCTATTCATGATGAACTTGGAACTCGGATGAAAGAGTTCTACGAAAGTGTCCCTAAGACCAAGCTAATGCGTCGTACACCTGTTGCCATCCGTATTGATGGCAAGGCTTTCCACACTTTTACTCGTGGTTTTAATAAGCCGTTCGACGATGTACTGATTAGCGCAATGCAAGATACCATGAAGTATCTCTGCAAGAATATTCAAGGATGTGTGCTTGGATACACTCAGAGCGATGAAATCACGCTTATCCTCGTTGATTACAAGCGGCTTAATAGCTCCGCTTGGTTTGATTACGAGGTGCAGAAGATGTGTTCTATTGCAGCTTCTATGGCAACGATGGCTTTCAATAAAGCCTTCCATCGAGCAGTTGAGGATGCAGATCTCCTCTGGAAAATCGGTTGGACTCCTCAAAGTGTTGAAATCCAGCAAAAGCATCAAAAGTATATGGAAATTCTGCGGGTCGCCGAAGATAGAGGCGCTATGTTTGATGCTCGTTGTTTTAATATCCCCAAGGAAGAGGTCACCAATCTCGTCTATTGGCGTCAGTTAGACGCAACCCGCA
>OIWQ01000044.1_pt1 | contig 136715 bp, 111 predicted proteins | sample 1587571 | NCBI WGS metagenome assembly OIWQ01 (sample SAMEA3888910, study PRJEB22519) | human gut metagenome | biome: human gut; feature: human-associated habitat; material: faeces | place: Denmark | collected 2010
TTCCATCCTCAAAGAGGAAGTCAAACAGCTTCTGTGAAATATAGCCTTTGTCAGCGAACAGCTTGCCATACAACCGTTTAGCAAGAACCTTGAACACATTCGGGTCCTTGTCACTGACATTTGCGCCAGTAAGTACAAACGCAATTATCTCGCCTCTGTCATTACACGCAAGGTGGAGTTTAAAGCCATGGCACCAACCCATTGTTCCTTTTCCGTCAGTGGCAATTCCCTTGAATACCTTATTGGCATATCTCCTGAGATTATGGCATACGGGTATCATCGTGGAATCAACGAATGTTATGCCTGTACATCTTCCGAAAGCTCCCAGATTAAGGAAGAACATGAGCTGGAAGAACACGCGGCTTTCCAACTCCACAAAGCGGTTGTACGACACAGCTTTCGGGAAATACGACTTCATCGTACCCTTAATGAAGAACAGGTAGTAGTGCTTGAAATTGCGGAATGTACCAAAATGAAAATACAACAGAATGGTCATGATTTCACTGTCGGACAACGACGCTTGACGACGTCTACGCTTGACTCCGCTATTGTCTTCAAGTAGGTTTCCTGCATTTTCTGCATCAAAATGTTTGCAAAACTCGTCTATAATACAAAATAATTCTGTAACTTTGTAATCGGTAGTCATATCAAATATATTTGTAACTTGTTGTAAATCACCTATAAAGGTACAAAATATCTGTGAGACTACCAACTTTTTTATGAACTATTCTTATCCCGAACTGGGGTATATCTTTGCACTTTTAGTAATGTAAACTTTAGGCTATCTATCTGATAGTAAGAAAGAAATAAGTGTTGTTTATAGGATAAACGATAAAGAAAATGATGTATGTAAGTAGAAAATTGCGCTGGGTGGCATTGGCTGCCGTGCTCGGTTTAAGTGTTCCCGTCATCGCCAACGGCGATGGCAAGTTTGTTCCTTTTAAATATGGCAATTTCGATACCTGGGTAACACGTCAGATACACGAGTCGGCTGTAATTGGAGGCAATACCAAGACCCTCTACGAGATAGGCCCTAACCGCGCGCTCAAAGGCAACAATCCCTACACCAATCTTGGAGGTTCGCCTTGGGGTACCAGCAATGTCATGGCAAAGGTCATGGGCATTGTGAAGACCAACAACTCGGTATACCGCGACAATCGCGGTTCGGGCCATTGTGTAAAGATGACTACACATATAGAGACCTGCAAGGTGCTTGGTATGATGAACATCAAGGTGCTTGCGGCAGGCAGCATCTTCCTCGGCGACATGAAGGAACCTATAACCGGAACCAAGGAAGGCCCCAAAGCCCTCAACTGGGGCATACCCTTCACGCAGCGTCCAAAGGCTCTGCGCTTCGACTATCGTGTGCAGGTGCCGGGCAACAAGAACCGTATACGACAGAACGGATTTTCAAAAGCCACCACAGTTGCAGGTCCCGACTACTGCATTGCCGTGCTCTATCTGCAGCGACGCCACGAGGATGCCGCCGGCAACATCACGGCGCAGCGTGTAGGCACTATGGTTGTAAAGTATGGCGCGTCTACCAACGGATGGGTCAATGGCGCAACCTACGAGATACACTACGGCAACATCACCCACCAACCATTCTACGATGCTGCGACAATGGGCTTGCGCTCTACCGACTATGCCCGCAACTCAAAGGGCAAGAGCGTCATTGTGCGCGAGACGGGTTGGGCGTCGGCAGATGCCGTGCCTACACACATACAGTTGCAGTTCTCGTCAAGTCATGGCGGTGCCTACGTCGGAACAGTGGGCAATACGCTGTGGGTTGACAATGTTGGATTGGTTTATTAAGAATTTACTATATGATACTTCGCCCCATACTACTTATCGCATCGCTCCTATGTCTCCTCCCCGTAGGTGCCGTAGAGAACCCCGGCAACCCCACCGACACCATCAAGCACCGTGGTTTTGTAACCCGACTGCTCGACTACTTTAACGACGCCAACAAGGAGAAGAAGGACAAGCGGTTCGACTTCAGCATCATAGGCGGACCCCACTACAGCACCGACACCAAGCTCGGACTGGGCTTGGTGGCTGCCGGACTGTACCGTTCTGACCCCAACGACACCCTGCAGCCGCCCAGCAACGTGTCGCTCTTCGGCGATGTGTCAACAGTAGGCTTCTATATGCTTGGCGTGTCGGGCACGCATATCTTCCCCGGCGACCGCCAACGCATCGACTATACCACCTACTTCTACTCCTTTCCGTGCTACTATTGGGGCATGGGCTACGACATGGGCAACAACAACGACAACAAGAGCAAGATGAAGGACTGGCAGGCGCAGATGAAGGCGAGCTGGCTGTTTGCCACCGCCAACGACCTCTTTATCGGTCCAACCATAGCCTTCGACTATATACACGGCAGCCGGATAGAGCGTCCCGAGCTGCTCAACGGGCAGCGCGCGACAACCTGTAACATCGGTGCCGGATTTACATTGCTATACGATACACGCGACAACCTTACTGCACCTAAGCGAGGTGTGTATCTGTCGCTGCAGCAACTGTTTAGACCCCGATTTATAGGCAACAAGTATGCATTCAGCACAACCGACCTGCACACAAGCGGATACGTACCCTTATGGAAGGAAGCAACCCTTGCAGCCGACTTCCGCACGCTGCTCAACTTTGGCAATCCGTCGTGGGCAATGATGGCGTTGCTTGGCGACAGCTACTCGATGCGAGGCTACTACGAGGGCCGCTACCGCGACAAGCATAAGATAGAGACGCAGATAGAGCTGCGACAGCACGTGTGGCGACGCAACGGCATCGTGCTTTGGGCAGGAGCCGGAACAGTATTTCCTAAGTTCTCGGCGATGCGCATGAGCCACGTTCTGCCCAACTACGGACTGGGCTACCGCTGGGAATTCAAGAAGAACGTAAACGTACGCCTCGACTATGGATTCGGCAAAGCCGGACAGAGTAGCTTTATATTCAATATCAACGAGGCTTTCTGATATAACTAACTTTATAAATATGGAACTAAACAAGAACCTAATCGTGGCAATGCTCGCGACGGGCATAAGTGCAAACACGTTTGCAGCTAACGATTCAAACAATCCTGAAGCAGTGGAGACACGCCGCGACACGCTCAAGCTTAGCGAGATTGTGGTAGTGGGTTACGGCAAGATGCGCCGCAAGGACATCACCAGTTCGATAACTACCATCCAGTCGTCAGACCTCAATCAGGGTGTCTACACCTCGCCGGCACAGCTGTTGCAGGGCAAGGTACCGGGGCTAACTGTGTCGAACAGTGGCGACCCCAATGCTGCTCCAAGCATCACACTGCGTGGCGCGTCTACCCTACGCACCGGTGCAGCTATGGAGCCTTACTATATAGTCGACGGTGTTCCAGGCGTCGACCTCTCTCTTGTAGCTACCGACGACATCGAGTCGATAGACATTCTGCGTGATGCCACAGCCACAGCCATCTACGGCTCGAAGGCTGCCAACGGCGTTATAATCGTAACAACAAAGCACGGACATGCCGGCACAGCCCGCGTAACCTATAACGGCTACATGGCTGTAGAGTCGGTATCGAAGAACCTCGACCTTGCATCGGCTGCCGACCTGCGTGCCTATGCCGCAAAGAACGGCTTTACGCTAACCAACGATATGGGTGCCGACGTCGACTGGCAGAAGGAGGTGCAGCGCACCGGCATATCACACAACCACAACCTTGCCGTGTCGGGGGGCAACGCACGCTCGGGATATAACGTGTCGCTCAACTATCTCAACCACGAGGGTATAATACGCTCGTCGGAGATGGAGCGCTTCGGAGCACGCGCTCTTGCCCACTCAAAGGTGCTTAAGGACCACCTGCAGCTGTCGCTTGGCGTCAACGCAAGCCAGACAACAAAGAAGGGCATCGAGGCTCAGGAGCAAGGCATAAGCGTGACAGACGCCATGGTTTACTATTCGCCATGCCAGGCTGTGCGCAACGACGACGGCTCTTGGACCGAGTCGACAAGCACCACCCAATACTACAACCCGCTGTCGATGATAAACGAGGACACCCGGCAGACCGTGTATCGACGTATGCAACTGACGGGCAAGGCCGACCTCAACCTGCTCAAGGACCTTACATGGACCGCCCAGTACTCGTATATGTACGACCAGAATGTGCTGTCAGAGTATCACTCTACAAAGTCGCAGATTGTAAAGAACAACGGACAGGCAACACGCTCTACATACATGAACAACAAAGAGGTGTTTGAGACCTTTGCCAACTACAACCACAGCTTCCCCGGATACCACCGTGTGGGCGCCATGATAGGCTACTCGTGGGAGCAGACCAACCAGGACGACGGATTCGGCTTGACGGTTAAGGACTTCTACAACGACGCCGTTAAGTACTACAACCTCTCGTACGCCAACAAGATTGACGGTATGGACGGTGTGGAGAGCGGAGCAGAATCGACCCTGCGTATGATTTCGTTCTACGGACGTCTAAACTACTCGTATGCCTCACGCTATAACTTCCAAGCCACGCTGCGCCGCGACGGCTCGTCGGCATTCGGCAAGAACAACCGCTGGGCTACATTCCCGTCGGTGTCGGCAGCATGGCGTATAGGCGAGGAAGAATTTGTTAGAAACCTCGACATCTTCTCCGACCTTAAGCTGCGTGTGGGCTATGGCGTGTCGGGCAACTCGCTCGGCTTCGATGCCTACTCGGCTCAACGCACCTACGGAGTGTCTGGATGGTTCCAGTATACCGACGAGAACGGCGTTACAACCGACAAGCACACGCTTGCCGCCACCAACAATGCCAACCCCTACCTGAAGTGGGAACGCACCGGAATGTTCAACATCGGACTGGACTTTGGTTTCTTCAACTCGCGCCTTACGGGTACCATCGAGTATTACGACAAGCGCACATCCGACCTTATCTACTATTATCCGGTGTCGACCAACCGCTATCCATACGGCACCATGACAGCCAACGTGGGCGACATATCCAACCGAGGCATAGAGCTTACCATCAACGCCATACCCGTACAGAACGAGGACTGGCAGTGGACTACAACCCTCAACCTCTCGCACAACCGCAACCGTGTGGAGAAGTTGTCTAACGCTGCCTTCTCTGTGAAGTATCAGGACCTTGGCTATCCTTGGATTGCAGGCAACACCAATGTGGCTGTACAGCGTCTTATGGAGGGCTGCCCGATAGGCCAGTTCTATACATACGAGTTTGCCGGACACGACGAGAACGGCATATCGCAGTTCTGGGTGCACGACCCCGCAACCGGCGAGCGCACCGGCGAGAAGACCATCAAGCCAACCGACACCGACCGCACCAAGACGGGCTCGGCTCAGCCTAAGCTTACATTGGGCTGGACCAACAACCTATCGTACAAGAACTGGACACTCAACCTCTTCTTCCAGGGTATGTTCGGCAACAAGATATTCAACGCTCTGCGTGCCCAGTACAACAGCGTAACACTGATAAAGCAGGGCAAGAACGTGCTGCGTGAGGCTCTTACAAGCCAAAACTACGGCGACGTCAACTCGCAGTCGCCTTCCGACCGCTATATCGAGAACGGCTCGTTTATGCGCCTTTCGTCAATGACTCTGAGCTACGACTTCGGCAAGCTTAAGGGTTGGGTAGACAATCTGTCGGTATATGCCACTTGCAACAACGTGTTCACGCTTACCTCTTACAAGGGTGCCGACCCAGAGGTGTCGCTCGGCGGACTGACCCCGGGTATCGACTGGCGTAAGGATTACTATCCACACACACGCACATTCATGTTCGGCATGAAGGTTAGTTTCTAATTAAACCCTAAACAGATTAAAGCAATGAAGAAGTCAATAATATACGCGTTGGCATCATCGGCACTTGTATTTGCCACTGGCTGCACCGACCTTGATGTAGACGTAAAGTCGAAATATACCGAATATCCCAACGAGTCGGAGATAGCGCTTGAGGCTAAGATGTCCGATGTCTACTATGCCTTCCGCACACAGCTTGGCAACAACTACAACCGCACGCAGACCTTTGCGTCGGACGAGGCATCAGGCATAAGCTTTGACGGCGACTACTACGACAGCGCCGAGAACGTAAACCCAACCGTGCACAACTTCAACCCCGAGAACAAGCCACTGAACTATTGGGCCGACCTTGCCTCGGGCATAACCAAGTGCAACCAGTTTATAGACGACCTTGCCGGCGACAACAGCAAGGCTATGCAGATAGCGCAGGCGCGCACCATGCGTGCCTTCTACCACTTCATCCTTATGGACAGCTTCGGCGACGTGCCCGTGCTCGACCGTGTGCCCGACGAGAACGAGGCTGTAGAGCGCAAGCCGCGTGCCGAGGTGGCTGCCTTCATAGAGAAGGAGCTTAAGGAGTGCTTGCCCCTCTTGTCCGACAAGAACAATGCCGCAACCTACGGCAAGCCTAACCGCTGGATGGCTGAGGCTCTGCTGGTGAAGCTATACATCAACTGGGGTGTGTACACATGCGCCAATGTAGCCGACTATGATGCTGCCACTACCGTCAACAACAAGCTCGACGAGTGTGTGGCTATGTGCGACGACATAATCAAGAGCAACCAGTTTAATCTTGACGATGCCTACCGCAAGAAGTTCCTCTACAACAACGGAGCACACATCAAGGACTTTATCTATGCCATGCCATACGATAAGGTAAGCGCGCAGGGATTGAAGTACGGACAGTATCGCACCTTCCGCAAGGTGGACGGCGGCGACTCGATGGGCTATCTTGGTGGCAAGATGAACAAGTCGTGCGCAGGTATATGCGCCATGAACGAAGAGTTTGCCAACCTCTATACGCTGCCCGGCGACGACCGCAACGACATCATCCTCGGTGCCACAACCGACGGCAAGGTATACATACACGACCCCTTGACCGGCGAGCCTACTGCCAATCCGTATATATACAAGGGCGAGCAGCTGGTACTCTCTAAGAAGATACAGCTTAAGGACGACAGCGAGACAGCCCGTCAGCAGCTCGACTGCGGCGCAACGCCCAAGGGCTGGAGCCAGGGCTACCGCTCGTTGAAGTTCTATCCCAACCCCAACGAGTATGCCTCTTACGAGCGCAACCAGAGCAACGACGTGCCAATATTCCGCTATGCCGACATCATCCTTACCAAGGCAGAGGCTCTGCTGCGTGGCGCACAGAAGACCAACGACGACACACCGCAGTCGCTTCTCAACCAGATTCGCAGCTATGTGCACGCTCCGCAGTTTGTAGGTGTGCCTACATTGCAGGACATCCTCGACGAGCGTGGCCGCGAGTTTGTAGACGAAAACTGGCGCCGCAACGACATGATACGTTTCGGAACATTCGAGAACGAGTACGGATTCCACCGCAAGGGATTCCCCGGCGCACGCTTCGACAAGTCTTGCCGCATCCTCCCCGTGCCTAAGGCTATAATGCAAGAGAATAAGAACTGGAAACAAAACGAAGGTTATTAACCCGCATCCCCATCCGTCTTTGGGCAGATGGGGATGTCTATTAAAGAATTTATGTGCAATCTGCTTTCACCCCGCTTCATTTACTTCTACACCGTCCTTGGACTGCTTGTGCCCAACGTAGCCCTTTGCTTTACCGAGCAAATGCCGTTGACGGCATGCGTAGCCAATGTGTTCCTGCCCTTGTTTGCCTATTCGTTGTTGATGTCTATGTCGGCAAAGATAGGACGTCAGGTGTGGATACTCTTCTTGTTGGTGTTCTTCGCTGCCTTCCAGATGGTGCTGATATATCTGTATGGCAGCGGAGTGATAGCTGTGGATATGTTCCTCAACCTGCTCACCACCAATCCTGGTGAGGCAATGGAGCTGCTCGACAATCTTGTGCCGGCAGTAGCCGGAGTGTTCATACTGTATCTACCGCTGCTTGTGATAGCCGCCATTCAGTGGACCAAACACATTATGTTGGACGATAAGTTCAGGCATACGGCACGCCGCCTGTCGCTTATAGGTATCCTCGTCTTTGCCACCCTTACCAAGCTGTGCTACTATCAGTATCCCGAAGGCAACGAGAAGGAGGGCAAGTTCGAGTATCGTCTGTCGGACAATATGTACCCCGTCAACGTGTTCTACAACCTCGGTCTTGCCGTAAAGGAGAGCTGGAGGTCGGCACATTATCAGCAGAACGTGGCAGACTTCAAGTTCAATGCCCGTACAACACATGCCAAGGATTCTGCCGAGGTGTATGTGCTGGTGATAGGCGAGACAGCACGTTCTGCCAATTTTCAGCTTTACGGGTATCAGCGCCCCACCAATCCGCAGCTTATGAAGACGCCTGGACTTATTGTGTTCAAGAACGTGAGGTCGCAGTCGAACACCACACACAAGAGTGTGCCAATGCTCCTATCTGCCGCCACAGCCGAGGACCACGACCGTCTGTACAGCGAGAAGGGATTGATAGCCGCCTTCAGAGAGGCTGGGTTCCACACCGTATTCTTGTCCAATCAGCGCCGCAACCACTCGTATATCGACTTCCTTGGCAGCGAAGCCAACTATTGCCACTTTATACGCGACGACTATGCTGGCGATAATGAGGACGATAAATACAGCGACGAGCTGTTGCTGCCTTACGTACAACGAGTGCTGGACGAGAACCACAAGAAGCTGCTTGTGGTGCTGCATACATACGGTTCCCACTTCAACTATCGCGACCGTTATGCCAAAAGCGATGCCCGCTTTCTGCCCGACACGCCCACAGAGGCAAAGGCAAAGAACCGACCGCAGCTGCTCAACGCTTACGACAACACCATATTGCAGACCGACCGCATCCTTGCCAAGCTCATATCAATGCTTCGCGAGCAGGGTTGTGCCTCTACCTTGATGTACACATCCGACCATGGCGAGAATATTTTTGACGACAGTCGCCGCTTGTTTCTGCATGCCTCGCCGCGTCCGTCGCAGTACGACACCGACGTGCCGCTGCTTGTATGGACATCTAAGACGTATGCCGTGCAGCATCCGATGGAGTTCAGTGCCATGCTTGGCAATCGAAAGAAGGGCGTGCAGAGCAATGCCTCCGTGTTCCCAACAATGCTTTGTTTGGCTGGTGTAGAGACCCGTGTGCGTGTGGACAGCCTCTCGCTAACCAACCCCCGTTATCGTCTTGGCACACGCCATTATCTCAACGACCACAACCATGCTGTGCCGTTGGTGGTGTATGGCATCAAGTAATGTGTGCTTTTTTCGGTACATTTGTGTATGTTTTCAACTTTTATTCATATCTTTGCAGCCGTTTAATTGTATATATAACAACCTATATCCAATATTATAGGTAACAAAGAAAGTTATGAGAAAAGTGAAATTGCTCGCCACTGCAGCCCTTGCAATGGTTCTGGCAGCGTATTCAAGCGACACAACCGAACCTAATGGCGATTCAAACAACAACGCTTTTGTAAGCTATGCCCCTGCACGTGCCGCTGAAGTGGCAGCCTATTCTAATGGCAATCGTGTTCAGGACCTAAGGCATCAGTAGTATCAGTATCTGCGGTTAGCCCGTTGGCAGACGACGTATTGCAGTCGACAGCCAAGGTTTTCCTTGAGATTCTGCCCGAATAGCAGGACAACCTCAACCTCTCGCCAACCAAACCGGGCGTCAGCAATTGGTCAACCAACTACCTCTACGTATCAGACGGCAAGCCATTCACGCTCTATCCGGCTTACTCGAAGACCTCTAAGCAGGACAACACCATAGGCGTCTTCTACTACGACGAGGAGGGCAACAAGCACGAGCAGGACATCTTCTTTGCCCAGTATTGTCCTTGGGGCTACTATAAGAACCAGAGGGGTATAAAGATAACCATTGCCAAGGGATACAAGTTTGGCTTCTATCTCAACAATTATTATGAATACAACCGCCAAGACCGCTTCGGCAATTATGTTGGCGAAGTGTCGGAGACGTTCTACTCTAACGTAAGCGAGAACGCTGCCTCGTGCTCGCACGATGCCCACTACAAGTTGATGGAAGACCAGGAGTGCCACGGCAAGGGCGTACACTCGGCTTCGTTCAACTATGGCGGCAACACCTTCTTCGGCTTTGAGGATTGGGAGCACAAAAACTTCAAATTCGACCTCAACGACATCGTGTTTATGGTTTCACCTGTACTCGACGTTAAGGACAACCCTAAGGAGGAAGACAAGAAGCCTGAGGTTAAGCCGGTAGACCCTACACCAGAGCCTACACCCGACCCAGTAGACCCGACTCCGAATCCTTCGCTGCCCGATCCGGCACCTGAGGTAGTGGCTGGCAATGGCTCGGTAGAGGTGAACTTCTCTATCAACGAGCGCCAGTACGAGTCGAACGACACCAAGTTGTCTATCCATGTTCGCGACACCACCGACGTTACGCTGTTCATCCCGACACCTGCCGAATACTACTGTCCGGTAGACGATATGCTCATCGTGCAGAAGCACGACGTGGCAATGGCATACAGTCCGTCGTCTACGGTAGATATGAATATCAACGGCAACATTGTGCGTCTTACCACAACCTACTCGCAGACGGGCATAACGATATCGACAAACGGCATCAATGCCGCCGTACTGAAGTATCTGCGCAAGACCTACAACGACGGTCTTACATTCGAGATAACAAGCTACTTCAACACCAAGCGTGTGGATGTCAACGGCAATACGGTAGCTGTGACACGCGACGAGCTGCAGGCTATGCTCAACCGCACAACCATCTCGTTCACCAATACACCGGCGTTCTACCTCAATGCCTTCGGCGTGCTTAAGGATACGCAGACCGTTAATCCTAACGACTGCTTCGTAACTCCTGCCAACACATCCCTCTTCAGCGACCGCAAGGAGGATGCACCCGAGCACGGCTCAACATCACATCTGTATATTTGGGAACGCAAGTAAGGCATAATGCCACAATAAACAACTAACGGCAATTACACGGATATGGTTCGTGTGATTGCCGTTAGTTGTTTTTATTAAAAGATAGCTGCAATGCGACTTATGTTTTTAAGCTTTTCAACCAATGTTTGGTCTTTCATTGCTGTATACATATTATATTTCATCTGCATCTTCAAAAGTGAGTCGGCAGGAATATCTAATGCAGCTTCAAACATCAATGCAGATGTTGTAGAGATTGAACGTCGTCCGTTAAGAATCTCATTAAGCACAGAGTAGCCTATGCCAATGCTGTCGGCAAACTTACGCTGTGAGATTCCTCTCTCTTCCAACTCGTCCTTAATAACCTCACCAGGATGTGATGGATAAAAACCATAACCTAAACTTGACATATTATTTCTTTTAGTTTTTAAAGTTATTTCTCCCTCTTCAAGCTATGATATCCGAACCGGCACCTCAGGCAATCTTTGCGTTCGCAGTAGCGTGTATGCAGCTGTATCAGCGCCTGAGAGTCGGCAGCATTGTCGGCGGTTATGCCACACTCTTGCCAAAGGCGGATGTGAGTGTTATCTTCAGGCGGTAGCGCCTCAAGTATATCGGCAGCACGCTGAATGAGCTGTTCGTCCTGACGATGGCAGCCATAAGCGTGGAGCATAGGCACAACGGCATTGATAATGAGGATGTCGATAGATGCGGCAGATAGATGCTTGGCACAATCGCGACTCTCATTACCGAAGGTGTAATGGGTGCGCCAGTAGTCGGAAGTTTCGGTTTGCAGCCTCTTGCGTATGTCGTCGAGGTCATGGCACGTGGTGATGCTGGCAAGTTCGGCACGGCGCGAGCAATAGAGCTGTGCCAGTTGCGACAATCGGATGTAAGGGAAGTTCTGCGGACGCAGCCGTAGGAAGCGCCACGTCTGGCGTGGCATGGCGTCCAGATGGAACTTGTGCGCAAGATACTGCCACTCTGTTTGCAGCCTCTTGAAGTAGTCGTCGGCAGTGGCAGCCGCCCGCTGTCGATCGTTCATGGTGGTGGTGTCGAGCAGTCCGGCAGAGCCAATGAACAGCGCTTCCACCTGGAAAGGGTCGTCGCGGTGATGTGCCACCTGCATCAGCGGCAACCGGGCAGCCCACTGCTCAAACGCCTCGCTGTTGACCCCAAAGCCAAAGCTGCGTGCTATGGTGGCAAAGAAAGCCTGCTCCCAAGAGCCGCCAGCCATCTGCACACGCTGTTTTATGGCGTTGCACTTATCGGCAAGACGCTCCGCACCGAGCACGCTCATCCACGAATGTATGGTTAGTTTAGGCAGCTGCATTACCGTCTCGCGGCACGGCGGATAGCGGTCGGCAGCCAACAGTCGGCGGTAGTTGTTGAGCACATACTTAGGAACGTGCAGCTCCATCTGTGGCGGATGCGTCCCGTCCATGGTCTGCACGTCGGCATCTATCACCGACGCCACGTGCAGCACCACATTGTTGTAGGCAGGGTCCTGGTCGTGTTGGTGCAGCACCCAGTCGGCGGAGCGTTCGTGTATCTCCACGTTGCCCACCCACAATGTGCCGTCGATGCGTAGCTTGGCGTTGAAGAAGTCGGGTCCTGCGTGTGTGTTGTGCAGTCCCGGGTCAATAACCTCCACCGTTCGTCCGTCGGTGGTGCGCATCTCGTGCAGTGGCAGTATGCGGTGTTTCCAGATGTAATGAAGTAGTTGTTCCATAATGCAATGTAGGTTAGTGCGGCTTCAATAAAGAATAAGCAAAGTTAATATTTTTCCTTATTATCCAAAACAAATCAACGTAAAAACCACTTATATCGCGTTAATATCATTGTAAGCCTTACTGACCGACCAAGGAAGCCTTAGCAAGAACCTCTCAATGTGTCCTGCATAATAGAGGGGGATATTATACAATGTGAATGTGCGTCCGTCCGAACGAGTGATGACGTCGGACGTCATGGGTCCATTCCATAATCTTAGGGCTATGTCTTCTTTCGACTCCTCCATAAACTGATGCAGAGAGCGTAGCTTGGAGTTATTGCCCGTCTTCACTTCGATAGGCAGTAGATGCGATTTGTGGCGTATAATGAAGTCGACCTCTGCTTGAGAGTTGCGTGCGTCGCGCACCCAGAACATACGCTTTTCGCCAAATGTAGTTGAGGCTCCAAGCAATTCTTGCGCAACAATATGTTCGGCAATGTCGCCGTTCCACAGCTCATCGCTATCGGTGGAGAAAAGCAATTCTTCTTGCATCCCTGCAACATAATTGACGAGTCCGGTGTCAAGCCACAACAATTTAGGGCTCTTCTTAAGGTCGGGCAGTATAGGGAATGATGTTGATGTAAGTGGATATACCAGTTCTAAGAGCAGTGTCTTCTCAAGCGTACGGAAAGCATTGCTTACATCTGCCGATTTGAACGAAGAGTTGGTAAACTTGGCAAACTGTATTCGGTGGGCTGCTGATGTCCAGCCATAGTTAAGAATATAGCGTATAGAGTCCTGCTCCTTTGGCTTGCTGGCATACTTCTCTACATCGTCGCGGTAGCCTGACAGCAAGGCATTGAAAACACCGCCAAGCCGCACCATATCGTGGTATTGGGCATAATTGGCCACCACTTCCGGCAATCCGCCAATAATCATGTATTTCTTGAAGAGGTCGAGCGTGTAGTTGTGCAGCGACTGCGGCACAGCCACAGCCTCTACTTGCTGGGCAAGCATCTCCTCGCCTATGGCAGATAAAAACTCGGCAAACGTGCATGGATGAAGGGCCATATATTCCACTCTGCCTACGGGGAAAGATATGTGTCTGTTCATCAAGCTCTCCAAGAGCGAGCCGGCAGCAATGACATAAATGTCGGGACGCTTCTCGTAGAAGTAGCGCAGCGTCTGCACCGCCTTTGGCTCATTCTGTATCTCGTCTATGAATATCAGTGTGAGCTTGTTGTCCTGGCGCACATTGGCCTTGAAGAAAATGCCAGACAGCAAGTCGTCAAAAGCGTAGTCGGCTGCAAACAATTCGGCATTCTCTTTTTCCTCAAGATTCAAGTAGATATAGTTGTCGAAATCTTCGGCAAACATCTTGACAAGAGTAGTCTTGCCCACTTGGCGGGCACCACGCAAAACCAGTGGCTTTCTCTCTTCTTTTTGTGCCCATTCGCGGAGATAATTGATTGCTATTCGTTTAAACATGTCTAAGTCGTTATATATCAGTGGCAAAGATACATAATATTATTCAAATCCAAACCAACTTTCATCGAAATCATGATCAAATCCAAACCAACTTTGTACGAAAACATGATTAAATCCAAACCAACCTTTAATTAAGAGGCGTTAAACCATCCATTCCTTAGGCCATGGGTTTCTGATATATTCGGGATGTCCTCCGTTGTGCAGAATCTTTGCAGGCACTCCGGCAGCGGTTACGTCGCAAGGCAAATCGCGGGTGACGACCGCACCGGCGCCTATGCAGGTTCGGCTGTTCACGGCAATGTCGTCCACGATGTTGCAACCAGGACCGATGTATACCTCATCTCCTATATGCGCTGCTTGCGGCTGGTTTGAGCCAATCGTTGTAAGCTGTCCGATGTTTACGTTGTTGCCGATGACGGCATGGCTGTTGATGATAATGCCAAAACAATGCTGGATATAAAGACCGTACCCAATCTTTACCTTTGCAGGAATAAAGATGCCGTATTTCTTCTTGTATCTATGCAGCATAAACTTTGCAAAAGGATATAACAGACCCTTGTACTGCGACAAACGAAACCAAATGGAGAAATCCACACTTATACGCGAGAAACTTTCAAAGAATATTGTTGCAAATGATTTCTTCCTTCCGCAATGCCTATAAGCATCCGATTTTATAAGCCGTATACAATCCGAATAATTCTCCGGAATGGGTATGTTGGTGTCAATGTCTTATATATATTCAAACTTCATGATTTCTGTTATTTGTCAAACCAACAAGGGTGTGCCCTTACTTTTGACACACCCTTGCTGTTTTAGTTAGTCGAATAATGTTGGTTCGACGGCATTGCTGCCCGTCATTGGTCTGCCGAGGTGCTGGTAGGCGAGGGGAGTGACCATGCGTCCGCGTGGTGTGCGCTTGATAAAGCCCTCCATTATGAGGTAAGGCTCGTACACCTCCTCCACGGTGCCCGTGTCTTCGCCGATGGCTGTGGCAATGGTGCTGACACCCACCGGACCACCACGAAACTTGTCGATGATGGTAAGCAGAATCTTGTTGTCTATCTCGTCAAGACCGTATTGGTCGATGTTGAGAGCCGAGAGCGACAGCCGTGCAATGTCGCGGTCGATGCGTCCGTTGCCCTTAACCTGGGCAAAATCGCGCACGCGTCGCAGCAATGCGTTGGCTATACGTGGCGTTCCGCGTGAGCGTCTGGCTATCTCTATGGCGGCATCGTCGTCTATTGGCACCTTCATAATCATAGCCGAGCGCTTGATAATCTTCTGCAGCATCTCCGGTCCGTAGTATTCGAGGTGGAGGTTGATGCCGAAGCGGGCGCGCAAGGGCGCCGTAAGCAGTCCGCTGCGGGTAGTGGCTCCAACCAGCGTAAAGGGGTTGAGGTCAATCTGTATGGAGCGTGCCGAGGGTCCTTTGTCTATCATGATGTCGATGCGATAGTCTTCCATAGCCGAGTAGAGATACTCCTCTACGAGCGGCGATAGGCGGTGAATCTCGTCGATGAAGAGCACGTCGCGCGGCTCGAGCGAGGTAAGGATGCCAGCAAGGTCGCCGGGCTTGTCGAGCACCGGTCCGCTTGTAATCTTGAATCCCACGCCCAGTTCGTTGGCAATGATGTTGCTCAGAGTGGTCTTGCCCAGGCCTGGAGGTCCATGCAAGAGAGTGTGGTCGAGCGGTTCGCCGCGATACTTGGCAGCCTCCACAAACACCTCAAGGTTGTCCACTACCTTTTGCTGTCCGCTAAAGTCGCCGAATCGCAGCGGTCGGAGGGCGTTCTCAAAGTCTTTCTCGCCCTTCTGCATCCGCTCCTGTCGTATGTCAAAATCTTCTTCCATTTAGCTGTTGTTATTTTTTGCAAAGTTAGTTATTTTTATTTAGAAAAGCTTTGTAGAGCCAAACTAAACAGCTATATTTGTAAACAAATTACAATCTATACGTTATGGTACAACTACAAGACAGTATATCTTTGCTGAGGAGTTTTAAACAGAAGTTTGGTGATACCTACGGCATCACCAAACTCGGTATATTTGGCTCAGTTGCAAGAGGTGAAAATAGAGAAGATAGTGACATTGATATAATTGTTGAGGTTAAGTCGCCAACATTTGTGTTAATGCATGATTTGCGTGAGGCATTGGCTTCATTATTTAATTGTAAAGTTGATTTGGTGCGTCTTCGCAAAACTTTGCGTCCATTGCTTTTGTCTAACATAAATAATGAAGTAGTGTATGTATAGAAGTACAATTCATGATAAACTTGAAGAGATAAAGGAGTCGATAGATTTGATACAGGATTGGAGTAAGGATGTTGTGTCGGCTGATGACTTTATGCTATCTCCAGATAAGTATATGGCTTTTAATGCTTGTGTTATGCGGTTGCAAGTTATTGGTGAACATGTTGGTAAATTATTGAAGATTCCAGAGAAACCATTATCGGATTATCATAATATACCTTGGGAGGCAATATATGGAATGCGCAATCTAATATCTCATGAATATGCCAATGTAGATGAAGAAATTGTATATGACACAATAAAAAATGGATTGCCACAATTACTTAATGTGGTAGATAAACTGCTTAACCAATACTAATATTATATACTAACCCTTAAACCTACTGATTATTATGCTCGTAAAGACTTATTCAGCCGCTGTCAACGGCCTTGACGTAACCACTGTAACGGTGGAGGTGAACATTGTGCCCGGCGTGATGTACCGCATGACCGGACTGGGCGATACTGCTGTCAGGGAAGGACGCGACCGCATAGCATCGGCAGTGCAGTTCAACGGCTATAAGTTTCCGCACGGCGATATAACCATAAACCTTGCTCCTGCCGACCTTAGAAAGGAGGGCAGCTCCTTCGACTTGCCGTTGGCTATAGGCATATTGGCGGCGAGCGGCGCCATTGTTAGCGAGTCGTTGGGCAGCTATATGATGGTGGGCGAGCTTAGCTTGGACGGCACGCTGCAACCCATTAAGGGTGCGCTGCCCATAGCTATAAAGGCGAGGGCAGAGAAGTATAAGGGTTTGATAGTTCCGAAGCAGAACGAGCGAGAGGCTGCCGTCGTAAACAACCTTGAGGTATACGGCATGGAAAATATAATAGACGTAATAAAACTGCTTACCGGTTCCGAAGAGTACGAGCCTACATTTGTAGACACACGCCGCGAGTTTTACGAACAGCAATACAAGTACGAACTCGACTTTGCCGACGTGCGGGGTCAGGAAAACGTAAAGCGTGCATTGGAGGTGGCAGCGGCTGGCGGCCACAACCTTATTATGGTGGGGCCTCCTGGATCGGGCAAGTCGATGATGGCAAAGCGCCTGCCCTCCATATTGCCACCGCTGTCGCTTGCCGAGAGCTTGGAGACGACGCAGATACATAGTGTTGCCGGCAAACTGCAACGTGGCACATCGCTCATATCTCAACGTCCGTTTAGGTCGCCACACCATACCATAAGCGAGGTGGCGCTTGTAGGTGGTGGCTTCAATCCACAGCCGGGCGAGATATCATTGGCGCATAACGGAGTGTTGTTTGCCGACGAGTTGCCCGAGTTTAACAAGCAAACCTTGGAGGTGTTGCGCCAACCACTCGAAGACCATAAGATAACAATATCGCGTTCCAAATACACCGTCGAGTTCCCCTGCTCCTTTATGTTCGTAGCCTCGATGAACCCATGTCCGTGTGGCTACTACAACGACCCTACCCATAATTGCTGCTGTACCCCCGGACAGATACAGCGTTATATGAACAAGATATCGGGTCCGCTGCTCGACCGCATTGACATCCAGTGCGAGATTACGCCCGTGCCGTTCAAGGACATCTCGAAAGCGCAGCCCGGCGAGCCGAGTGCCGCCATCCGTGAGCGCGTCATCAAGGCACGCGACATACAGACCGCCCGCTACAAAGACTTCAAGGGCGTACACTGCAATGCGCAGATGACCGAGCGCATGATTCACCAATACGCCGAACTCGACAATGCCGGCATGGACCTCCTACGCATGGCGATGGAGCGCTTCTCACTGTCGGCACGCGCCTACAGTCGCATACTGAAGGTGTCGCGCACCATCGCCGACCTCGACGCCAGCGACAGAGTGCAGCCACACCACCTCGCCGAGGCCATAGGCTACCGCAACCTCGACCGTGGCGATTGGGCGGAGAGGTAGTCAGCCGAACCTTAAGGACCTCACGAACGTGCGTCCCCCCTCAAAAAAAACTTGGTGATGCCACGATGCTTCCCTTAGCAAGGATAAAGAATAATCACTATAAAACAGTAAAATTTACAAATTAAACGAGAATGATAGCCTCTCTATAATTAGTCGAGCCTTAAAAACTTCGCACATGCGCGCATGTGAATGCATTATATGTGATAACCGACCATTGTCCCTCTGTCATGAGCCTCCTAATGACCCATTTGAAAAGGCACAAAAAGAGCCTCATGGCTCTTTTGAGGTTATATGCGGCAGCAGCGAGCATGACATTTATAGAGTCTCCGAAAAGACCCTTGTAGAAGTTCCGTCCCAGACGATGGTCGCTCTTGCGTCCACGACCGTCCTTTCCCTTATTCCTGTCATCCTCCTCCTTCTTCTTGTCCTCCATGGCAAGATTGATGTGGATGCTTTCCTTGAGGATAAGCTCCACGCCCTCCTCTCCGATACGGTGACGGAAATGTACAAGCTCGGATGAGGCGCACGGTGCGGATATGCTGAAAGCCTCAAGGCCGCAAAAGTACTGATAGTAGGCAGACAGGTAATAATCCCTCTAAACCAATCGGCTTTGCATTGGTTACCTGAGCGAAACGGATGCAAGCCGAGCCAAAAGGTGTTTGAACTGACTATATTGGGAGTATGTAACAGGTGTCTTAAAAAATGGCTGCGGATGCAGGGATTACGAAAAATGTCAGTTTCCATACGAGCCGTCACACAACACAGGTGTATGCCGATGTGGTTATGGAAACAAAGGTTGAAACCATTAGCCGAATTTCAAATTATTTTTCTAACTTGTACAATACGGGCGGAAAAGTGTGAAATCTTTTCCACCCGTATTTTCATCATCACTTTATTTTATATGTAGCTTTACGTGGATTATTTTTTCCGATAACCACATTTTGGGCATACTCCATCCGCGTTGAGGGCGACACCGCAAAGAGGACAGCGGTCGATGTTATTCTTTGTGGTAAACTCGGCAGAAGCGGCATTCACACCGCTTGTGAAAGTGATTTTAGCGATGTTCAGTTTGTCTTTCAACAAGTCATATACAATCTTAATCATACCTTCCACTGTCATGGTTTCTTTGGTAACAACCAGACGGGCATCAGGGTAAGCCGTTGCCAATTCGGTCTTGAAGGCCTCTCCTTTCATTTTGTTTTGCGGATGGCCGTTTTTGATGCCTTGCTTTTCATACACATCAAGAATAGCAGGAAGCAAAGGGTCATCTTCGCGGAGCACCAAGGCATGGTCAAAATTCTTCAACAGGCTCCATGCCACCTTTTGGATTTCATTACAAGGGTACACCATGTTTACACCTTCTTCAACCGTATCTTCCACCTCAATGGTCAATGTGCCAGTGTGACCGTGAAGATACTGGGCTTCGCCTTGGAAGCCATAGAACCGATGTGCATACTGCAAATCGAAAGTCGTGATACTTCTCATACTTTTTACTTTTTAGAGTTTAACTTTGGGTTATTTATCGTTATCTGCACCTGTATTCGGCTAATGTCAACCGATGCAAAATTCTTTTCTTTCAAATACTGTCGTATCAATTCCGTAAGCCCTTCATCCATATAATCCAAGATGCTCTCTCCCTCGAATATGTGGTGATGCTCTGTCACGGTAATGTCATAATAGCTTTTCCCCACTTCGGGATGGAACACAAGTGATAACAGATTAGCCTTGCAAAACGAATCAAGAATGCGATAGATGGTTGAGATGGTTATCTGATTATCTTTGGATTGCACACACTTGATTATTTCATCAATGGCAGCATGACGCAATTCCATTATAACCTCATAAACCACTTTACGTTGCGGAGTGATTTTTAGGCCTGCGTTCTTTATAATCTCCGTACTTTCCATTCTTCTCGTATTTTGATGCCACAAAGTTAATGAAAATATTTCGCATTTGCAAATTTTTTGCCAACAAGATTATGTTTTTTTAAGAATAAAGCCGCATTACCTATTTATCTGTTCGAAGATAGTGGCATACTGGTGGGGGGCACATATAATTAATGATGTGGTTCCCGAGTGTTATATTATCACTATGGATGGTCTTGAATCGGAACCTTTCGCCGACGTTGCGCCCTACATTTTTGAGGATCTGGGACGCGCCTATGCTGTCGTAAAGAAGCAATACCGCAATACAGACCTCAAAAAAAATGTTATCGGACTCAACCTCGTCGAAATACATTCCTTAGATTCTGTCTATCAGAAAGTCACCTGGCCCATGTGGGAATGTATAGAGTCTATGCACAATGGAGCAATTCTAATCAAAAAGGCTCGACTAATTAAACAAAAGTATTATCTTTGCATCGTGAACATAAACAATGGCCATTCATCTATGTCCTTGATAAATCATCGTAGGCGTAGTGCTAGATGGCATGGAGCGAGCCAAAAAGTGGGGCAATCAGCGGCCCCTCTTTTCTTAGACCGAATAGACATCCAGTGCGAGATAACGCCCGTTCCGTTTAAGGATATATCACAGTCGCAGCCCGGCGATCCCAGTTCTGTTATCCGCGAACGCGTAATAAAAGCCCGCGAGATACAGACCGAACGCTTTAAGGACTTTAAGGGCATACACTGCAATGCCCAGATGACCGAGCGTATGATACACCAGTTTGCCGAACCTGATGAGGCTTCCATCAACCAACTGCGCATGGCTATGGAGAAGTTCTCGCTCTCGGCACGTGCCTACAACCGCATACTGAAGGTGGCGCGCACCATTGCCGACCTCGATGGCTCTGAGCGTGTGCAGGTACAGCATATAAGCGAGGCTATTGGATATAGAAACCTGGATAGGGGCGACTGGGCGGAAAGGAGAATGTATTGAAAAGTAAAAGGGTAAAAAAGTAAAAGAGTAAAAGGGGAGGCTGTGCTTTTTGCTTTACTTTAATTATTAAGAAAGAAGACTATTATGAACAATACAATAGAAATATACCGTTCACAAGACGGAAGCGTTCAACTTAATGTGAAGTTGGAGAATGAGACTGTGTGGCTGACACAGAGCCAGATGGCAGAGCTGTTTGGACGTGATCGAACAGTTATTACACGTCATATAAACAACTGTTATAAAGAGGGTGAACTCGATAAAAATATCACATGTGCAAAATTTGCACATATGGGTAAAGACCAAGATCAAACATATGAGACAACAATGTACAACCTTGATGTCATCATCTCTGTAGGCTATCGTGTTAAATCAATACAAGGTACCCGTTTCCGTCAATGGGCTAATTCCGTTCTCAAGCAATACCTCATCAAAGGCTATGCCATCAACCAACAACTCAAGCTCGACCGCTACAACGAGCTTAAGGATGTTGTGCGACTGATGGGGCGTGCCATTGGTATGCAGGAAAAGGTTTCTACCGATGAATACAGCGGATTGTTCAACGTTATCTCCGACTATGTTTATGCCCTCGACACGCTCGACCATTACGATTATAAGTCGCTTTCTATACAGCAGACAACCAAGGATGAGCCGTTCCGTGCTACTTATGAGAATGCAATGGAGGCCATCAATGCCCTAAAGGATAAGTTTGGAGGCTCACAATGGTTTGCCAACGAAAAGGACGATTCGTTCAAGAGCAGCATAGGTCAAATCTACCAAACCTTTGGAGGGGAAGAACTCTATCCCTCTGTCGAGGAGAAAGCAGCCATGCTGCTATATCTCGTTGTAAAGAACCATTCGTTCAGCGACGGAAACAAGCGCATTGCTGCAATGCTCTTCCTGTGGTTCTTGAACAACAACCGTGTGCTGTATGCCGAAGACGGACACAAACGCATTGCCGACAACACCCTCGTTGCACTAACATTGATGATTGCAGAGAGCCGTACAGAGGAGAAGGATGTAATGGTGAAGGTTGTCGTGAACTTGATAAATAAGGAAAATCAATAATTGTATTTCAAAGCATTGATATCAACATATTCCCTGGTTTCAGTCTATGTTTAGAATGATAACCAGGGATTTTTTGTACCTTTGTCGCCGAAAAGCGCAACTACTGGATTGCTGTCTTTTCGAGGAGATTGTTTCAAGCGACGACAATATCATTATTTACATAAACGCAATGAAAAATTCTATTGAGAATCTCTACCAGCTCGACGGTAGAGTGCCGTTGGGAAAGGCACTCCCATTCGGTCTACAGCATGTGTTGGCAATGTTTGTCAGCAACATCACACCAATCATTATTCTTGCTGCTGCCGTAGGGATTGACAGCGCAATGAGTGCGACGCTTATACAGAACTGTATGGTGATAGCCGGTATCGGCACTCTGGTGCAGCTCTTCCCCGTATGGCGTGTTGGCTCGCGTTTGCCTATCGTAATGGGCATCTCGTTCACCTTCCTTTCGCTTGCCATCGGCATTGCCGGAACATACGGTATGGGCACGCTTATTGGCGCCGTTATCGTCGGCGGTCTTGTAGAGGGATTGCTCGGACTGTTTGTTAAGTACTGGATTAAGCTTATTCCGCACGTTGTGTCGGCAACCGTTGTTACGGCTATAGGCTTCTCGCTCCTGCCTATTGGTGCCAACTCGTTTGCCGGTGGTATGGGCGCATCTGACTTTGGTAGCATGAGCAACTGGATTGTAGGCTCTGTTACGCTTCTTGCTTGCCTCCTTTGCCAGATATTTGCAAAGGGATTCCTCCGCTCGCTCTCTGTACTTGTAGGTCTTGTTGTGGGCTATGTGCTGGCTTGCTTTATGGGAATGGTCAACTTCGACGGCTTGTCGGGCAAGTCAATCATCGCCCTTCCACGTTTGCTTCCGTTCACACCCGAGTTTAATATAGGCGCCATATTGTCTGTAGTGGCAGTGTATCTTGTGTCGGCAACCGAGACAATAGGCGACACTTCAGCCCTTTGCAACAGTGCATTGAAGCGCGATCCAGAGACAAAGGAGATGGGTTCGGCCATTTGCTGCGACGGCTTCGTAAGCTCAGTGTCGGGTTTGTTCGGTTGTACCCCAATCACATCGTTCAGTCAGAACGTAGGTCTTGCAGCCATATCAGGTGTTGTAAACCGCTTCACCATTGGTGTCGGAGCAGTTGTTATGATTATCGGTGGTGTGTTCCCGGTTATCGGTGCCGCCCTTACCACAATCCCTCAGGCAGTGCTTGGCGGTTGTACAATCATGATGTTCGGCAGTATTCTGTTTGCCGGATTTGGTATGATGTCGCGTGCCGGGTTCTCTCAGCGCAATATGGTTATCGTTAGTTTGTCGCTCAGTGTGGGCCTTGGCTTTACCCAAGCAACGGATATGTTTGCCATCTTCCCCGAGATAGTACGCACAGTGTTTGCCGAGAACTGCGTGGCAGTGGTATTCTTTCTTGCCGTAATTCTCAATCTTGTTTTGCCTAAGAAGATGGTGGTTGAATAAAAGACCAAGATGTAATAATTAGCTAATGTTATTAATCAAGGCGCAAGGTATGAATTTATCCGAAGTTCTGCATACATTATACACATTCGATACTTACGCGAAATTACAAGATAGTAAGACTGAATTGTTTTCACAAAGTACAACCTATAATTATGGATATTTGATTAATGAAATAAAAACAGGGGAAATGTGCTGATTTTTTTCTAGATAAATCGTGCAATCTTTCGTCTTTTCAATAAAAAACATTAACTTTGCAACTGATACTAGTTCACTCATGCTGAGTTGCGCAGACTTATTCCTCCAGCCTAGAAACAGATGAAGAATGCTGACGCGACGGGATGAATGGGAGGTACGGCGGTATCACGACATTATATAAAGGCGTTTACTTTGACGCTTTGTTCTTGACGAATCGAAACTTCGCAACTTTCATACACTGTCATGGACATTGCAGCGGTAGATGCTCTCGGGATGTGTATCGGCACATCCCTTTATGGGTATGGCATATAGCGAACCGAATATTTAGGCTCGCCGTATGTCCCGTATCTGTATAGGGACATGTGTATTCATATCGGCGTGGGCTTCGACGTTGCTCGTTCAACAGTGTAGGGCAATGCGAAGGCCTCGATTCGTGGGACGAGTGACGAGTGAGTTCCCACGCTTTTCTTATTTTGTACGTCTTCAAATAAACCATAAAACTGACGCTGAATCGGGGAACTATAGGCACAAAACTAAAAACGACTATTATGAAACGACAAATTTCTTTTACCACCGTTTTCATTGTCAGCATGGTTGCATCGCTGTCGGCTTTTGCGTATGATGTGGAAGTGGATGGAATATAAATGCCTACAACGGCACTGTCAATTTCACGACAGAATGTAGCGGGGTAATTATCGTGAAGATTGGCAAATCAAGCATGAAGATAATTATGCACCAATAAACAAAATTACGAACAATAAACATTTATATAATTTTATCATTAGTGTCCCGTTAAAATCGGGACCAGTTTAATATTAATCAAATAACCCCAGAAAGAGGGAACAATTGAGTTCTTTGACATTATTGAAATCAGTCCTTTCGAAGAGATCTACGAGTGGTATCTTATTCATAAGCGAAATACTTAGAATCTGAAGAACCTCATAAGTCGATCGCTTAAGTTGCATATCATGTTGTACGATAGAAAACAAGGCAATAGACCTTTGGGTTGTTAAATGGATGCTTTAGAGATGTGGAAGAAAGCTGGAACCTGAGATTCGAGGTCATATATCACATGTGCTTTCGCTCCTCGCAGCTTCTTACGGAACTTTGCCCACCAGAAGACTGACAAACACAATGGAATGGTCGTTGAGTCGAAGGCATATACATAACCTTTCAACTTGAATATATCCGTCCCCCGTTTCTTTCTGGCTTGCTCCATCATATAGAAAGCAAAATCTTCAAAGATACGATAGTCACGTTCTGATTGGCTGAAGCAAATGCCGTTTTCGCAATAGGCTTACGCCCTAATCCAAGATGATGTTGTTTTGCTCTATGTGCTTCAAAAGCAACAATCAGATTACGCAAACTCTCTCGATTACTCTGTTGACCAAACCTCATAGCAAGCAACTGATTCCAACAAGTGAAATGCTTCATATAGCGGTTCCCATCATACTTGCGAACATAGTTTTTAAACTGAGTTCTGTTCAAAAAGCGGTGAGCTGAGCAAAAACGTATTTGTCTTGGAACATAACAGTCATTTGAATTTGACTGCAAAGTTACGAAGGCAAGACCGTTTTATTCCATGATACCACCTAATGAACTGTATTTCAATTAATTCAAAAACGATTAGTCCTCTTTAACGGGACAGTAATGAAATTTTATGGAAAAACTTAGAAACCTTGCAGTATTATTCATTATTGCAGTACTTCCCTTATTGTCAACATCATGCAGTGACGATGACGACGAAGCAAATCTTAGCGGCATCAATCTCATTGGTACGTGGCTTATTCACGGAGACGAGTTTGGCGGCTCCTATGAAACCCAGTATGTCTATGTCATCAAGAAAGATGGAACTATCGACTACTACCGCAATGCTGGCTGTGAGTGTAGCAAAAAGATGAAAGACGGCATTATCGACTGTTCTTTCAGCCATTATGAAATTGAAGGACATTACGAGTATAACATAAAGAACAATGTTCTGTATGTTGAAGGCTCAGGAGTCAGGGTCTTAAAAAAGGAGTCAAACGATGAATTCATAACAGACTCATTCATCTTTGAAGAATCTACAATCACATACAAACGAGTCAAAGGATTCTCAAAATAATCCTTCCATATAATTATAATAAGGTGTGCTGCGGATGTAAATATCTCCCGCAGCACGCTTTTGTTTTATTGTTGTGTTTTCAATAATCCGCTTTCTATCTTCTGCAGAAAGTATTTAATTTCAACTTCATTCATATATTCCTTATTTTATCAAATTTCACTTTGTGCTTTACTTTCAATGGAATATTCTATCCTCCAAACGCAAGGTATATCAACATATAATTGTTCTGTTTTATCTCAGAGTACGTTGCTTTACATTATATCCCGTCATCTCCACAAACGGAACATTCTGTCTTGCATCTGCCTTATTCCATTCTATATTGACAAAGCATTCCTCGCCCGGCATAAGGTGGAAGTAGTTGTCCGAGTAATCAACCGGAAGAACCTGCTCGCCGTCATCCGTTTTAAGGTTCAGCCTTATCATCATTGCCGGTGTGTCGCAAACATTCTTTAAGAACACTGTAAGTGTATTGTCCGAGTATCGCTCGGTCGAAACGGTAAGGTTTACCTCAGGTAGGGATGCAAGTTGTTGTAGGTTTCCCTCGTTGGCAGACAGCACGTAGAAGTTGGTAGATAGTGTCTCTCCTTTACTGTCTGCAAGTTTCAGACGTATGTAGTACACATCTCCGTCTATACCATCCGGCACAGAGTCGGTGGCAAGTGCAGGCAACTCAACAGTCGATATTCCTTTTATGTCGGTGGTATTGCTGTCCATACATATAAGGTTGCCGTTTATGTCGAGCAACTCACGTGTAGCAACAAGCCCCTTATGATTTACGTCTATGCGGTTTACTATCTCTATGTTGCGTGTCAAGGCGTTGCGTTGTATGTGTAATGGTTCGCAAGCCTTGCGTGCTCCATAGAAGGCAGCGGTAGGTTCGAAGTAATAGTCGTAGCATTGCCATGTGTAACTTGGCCAGCAAGCATGGCTCATCCATATGAGCAAGCCTTGCAGATACTTAGAGTCAGCCTCATACATAGCACGATATCCTTCATAGTTCTGCCACTGGGCAAGGCGTGTAAATTCGTCGGCAGATGTAATCTTGCCAAACATCTTCTCTACAATAGCCATGAACGATGCGCCACGCTGAGCACCTGCCTGCGTAAAGTCGTGTTGTCCCCAAGCATCTCCTGGTTGCCATTCAACTGTGTTGCCAAGTGTTTTATGTGTGCCTTCGGGTGTCATTATGTTGGGCATTCCACGTTCGGTATGCAACTTTCCGCTTTGTTTCGCAAAGTAAGTGCGGGCTGGCTCTGCCCAATATGGTCCATATCCGCTTACTCCCTCGTCTGCCGAAGACGATATGTATAGCATCTTTGGGTTCATTTCTGCCACGGTTTTACGCAGAGCATCGTCAAGAGTCTTAGGTGGATATCCCTCGTTACGTCCGCAGTATAGGGCAATGGATGGATGACGTCGCATACGACTTGTAAAGTCGCGTGCATTACGCATAAACATTTCCTCGTCATCTGGGTCGGGTCCGTCGGCAGGATTGGCAAGCCAGAAGTCTTGCCACACCATAATTCCATACTTGTCGCAAGCATCATAAAATTCCTCGTCGCCCGTCATTCCAACCCAGTTGCGTATCATGTTGAAGTTCATGTCACGGTGTAGACGCACGGCAATGTCGTATTCGCGTTGGCGATAGTTGAGGTTCGACTCGGAGAAACCCCAGTTGCCTCCCAATGGAACAAGGCGTTTGCCGTTGATATATAGTTTAAGCTGAGTCTTTGAATCGGCGTATCGTATCTCTCTTATACCTGCCTTATAGCCTATACGAGCATTGGTTGTGGTGTTCTGTTTATCGTCTGCTACGAACTCAAATCCTGCTTCGTGTAGATAAGGCTCGCCGTATCCGTTAGGCCACCAAAGGCGTATGCGCTGGTCGTTAAGTGTGGGGTATTGTTCGGGATTAAATACTACCTCGCATTGTTCGCCAGCTTTTAGCGTAAGTTTTTTCTCGAACTTGAGGTTGCCAATCCATCCTTTCAGCGTTCCGCTTACATCCTTATTTAGCCAGTTGTGTGCGATGACACGTGGTGTAATGCAAGCCAGTGTGTCTGGCAGATTGTCAAGACGGGTGCTTACTACTGGATCTGAAAGTGTTACAGAGGCTGTCGACGTAAGGTATACATCGTTCCATATACCTATATCACGGCCTCTAATGGTTGATATCCAGTCCCAACCGGTTGTTGCATGGAATGTAGGGTTGTCGGCACCAAGTATGCCTCCGTTGAAGTCGGTGTTAAGATGGTTCTTTTCTTTTATAGATCCAGGGTGCGCATTTTTGTGTATCAGCACAGCCACTGTGTTCACACCATTATTAATATAAGGTGTAATGTCGACCGTAGAGCGTGTAAATGCGCCCTCTATGCGGTCTATCTTCTTGCCGTAATACTTAATCTTGTGCTGCCTAAGAAGTTGGTGGTAGAGTAAAGTGGGCATAAAAGAAAAGCGATAAATATCAAAAGATACAACAAAAAAGTAGCGGGGGCTGTACAGCCTCCGCTACTTTTTTGTTGTATCAATTAATGTGTTAGTTCTTACTTAACCATCTTCATAGCCTTAACGCTGCCGTCAGCATAGCGTGTAAGCTTGATAGAGACACCCTTCTCGGCGTTAGGCATACGGCGACCAGAGAGGTCGTAGTATTCGATGGCCTTAATCTGGAGGTTGCCCTTGGTAGCAGAGATGCCCGTTACAACAGTGTCCTTGCCAGTGGCGATGTCGTACACAAGGCGGTCTGAAACAAACTCTTCGCCGTCAACGATGTATACCACTTCTACGCCGATAGTGCTCTTAGGAGCCGAAGCGGTCTTGAAGTAGATGTAGCGCTTGCCCTCACTGCCAGTCACAATATGGTTGTTGTCGTTGTAAGAGAAAGGAATATCGGTGATGCTTTCTTCCTTAAGTTTTGGATACTCGGCACGTGTAAAGGTGTACTGCTTGTCGTCTGTATAGATACGGATGCGCAGGTTGTCCTCGTTAAGCACGTTGCCCTCGGTGTCTTTTTTGTCTACAAGAAACTTAAACTCCGACTCCTTCTCTCCTGGCACGTAGCAAGGTACAACGCCGTCGGCACCATTGTATGTATATACTTTTGGAGCTACAGGGCGAGCCTTAGATTGTGTAGTTGGTGTGAGGGTGATGTTCTTGTATATGCCTAAAGTAGTCAATTCGTTTTGACCCGACTGTATAAATCCGGCAGCCATGGTCTGGGTGTCGTGGTGGAAGGTGTAGGTGCCGTCTGCCTCATTATACTTTATAGGGAACGACAAGAGCGCTTTTGATTCTTCTGGCTGCATATCATAACACAATGTGAAGTATGGATAGTCGCTGTATTTGTCGTAATCCAACACATTTATAGCAACCCAATAGATGCCATCGCCATTCAGGTTCTCTGCCTTTACCCAAGACTGTGGATACTTAGGGTATAGACCCTTGAAGTATACAGTACTGCCTCCGTCCTCGACGCTTACCTTTACAGAAGCCTCTTTTTGTTGAAGGGCATTAACGTCGTAGTAAGACATCTTGTAGAAGGTAACGTTCTTGTCTATGGTTTCCACCGGAGTATACTTCACGTAGCGGCCCTGCTGGAACATCTCTCCAACGTCCATCTTATTGACGATAGCCACGTCGGGACACTCTTTTGTTGTTACCGGGGTGATAACGCCCGTGGCTTGGTCGATGTTGAAGACGATGTCGCCGTCATACAAATCGCTGCTGCCCTTGTTCTCGCCGCCCTTGCCTTCAGTGTCCGACTTAACGAAGATGTAGTCGACGTCATGGTTAGGAGCGTGATACACGGTCTGGCCATTCTTTACGGTAAGCGTCTTGCCGTCGGCAGACAATGTGCCTTTAATCCAAGCGGGGAAGAGATAGCGTCCCAATGGGCAGCGCATATAAACCTCGTTGTTGGCTGCAAACACCAATGTCATGTCGACATGGTTCTCCGACAAGTAGCTCCAGCCGTTGTCGTAGGGGTCGTAGTTGAGCAAGTCTAAATAATAGTGACGCTCCTCTCCAGCTGGAGGTGTGGTTATAACGCCCTGCTTTGTCGGATCTTCGCTGGTGTCTGCTTTACACAACTGTGCGTTGCCAAGGAACGCAACCATCAGTGTTACGATAAATAGTAAGTGTTTCATTGAAAATAGTTTATTAGTAAAACATTAATAATTGTTGCTGCAAAGATACGGAATTATTATAACATTTGTTAGCAATAGCTACTTTATTTTGTCCCAATAAAAAGAGAGGTGCGACCTACAGCCGCACCTCTCTTGTATAAAATAGCAATTAGTACACAGTCTTTGGCGACAGACGGAACTTGAAGGTATAGTCCTTATATTCCACACGGTGACCCTTGCGGGCGCGTCCGTCGGCGTCCCAGCTGTTTACACCACCGACACCTTCCTGAACAAGGTCGATGAACATATTGGTGTACTTCGACTTCTCAACCGACTGCGAGTGGCGCTGATGCTTCTCCTCGCCCTCGTCCAATGTCAGCAGGTCGTAGTGAAGGGCAGAGGCAGAGAACAGCTTGTCGCTCTCGATGCGGAATCCGAAGCCGCCGCCGTCGGTCTGCTGCCACCAGCGAAGGTCGCTCATTGTGCCCGTCTCCTGCGGACGAACATACGGGAAGAACAGCTCGTCGGCTGTCGACTTGTATATGCCCACGTTCTGAGAGAGCTTGCGGTCGGAATAGTTCTCCACCGGTCCGCGTCCGTTCCACTGACACTGGTCCATATTGTAAGGCAGATTCATAATCATGCCGAAGCGCAACATATCAGATACCTTGGCACCCGGAGTGGTCTTGAGCTGCTGCGTAACGTTGAGTGTACCGTCCTCCTCAGCCTGATACGTCAGTGTGAGGGTCGACTCTACTGTAGGCATATCGTATACGGCAGTAACGGTCTTGCTCTTCTTGTCGGCAGAGATAGAGCGCAGGTTAAGCTCAGGTGTGCGCCAAGCCTTAAGCTCCTTCTGCGACTGTGCGCCCATATCGTTGTCGGTCACGGCACGCCAGAAGTTGGGCTTAAGCGAGCCTCCCTCGCCAAGGAGCGACTTGCCGCCAACCACATACTTGGACAAGAAGCCGCTCTGACGGTCGAACTGCACCTCAAAGTTCTCGGCAGCAAGTGTTATCTGCGGCTGCTTCTTCTTGTCGGCAAGCTTCACAGCCTTGGTCTTGGCAGGATTTACGGCAAGGTCGGAGCCTGCAAACTCGCGTATAGGCAGCTGCTGATGAGCCACGATGTCGCCCGCCTTAAGCAGTCCCTCGTCCTTCTTCAGGCGGAACTCGATGTTGAGCATCACGTCCTTCTGGTTCTTGTATTGGTCGAGCTTGTATGGCAGCACCATTCTCATGCGCTTCTGTGCAGGAAGCATAGAGATGTCGGCGATGGTTCCGTTCTGATATTCTATGCCGTCTGCCACTATTGCCCACGACAGCGAAACGTTGTCGGCTGGGCGGAAGAAGTTCTCGTTCTTTACGACAATCCATCCGTCCTGCAGGTTCTCAGGCTCTACCCAGTAGTTCTGATACCAGTATCCTATCTCGTAAGCCTGCGGTGTAGGTGTGCGGTCGGCATTTATAAAGCCGTTGCAGCAGAAGTTGTTGTCCGACGGGTCGTACGAGTTGTAGTCGCCACCATACTTGAATATGGTGTTGCCCTTATCGTCCTTGGCACGCAATCCCTGGTCTACGAAGTCCCAGATAAAACCTCCCTGGTTGATAGGATACTTGCGTACGAGGTCCCAATATTCGTGCATAGCGCCACCCGAGTTGCCCATAGCGTGAGCATACTCGCACATGATGAGCGGCTTCTTCTTCGACGCGTCCTTGCAATACTGCTCCACACCCTCCGGTGTGTTGTACATCACGGCAAAGATGTCGGTGTTAGGCCCCTCGATGGCACGCTCCCAATGTACGGGGCGAGAAGGGTCGTACTTGTTAATCCAGTCCTTGGCAGCCGTGAAGTTCTTCGAGTCGGCAGTCTCGTTGCCCAACGACCAGTAGATAACCGACGGGTGGTTGAACTGGTTTTGCACGTTGTGCTGGTTGCGCTCAAGTATAGGCAGTGCGAATATCTCCTTTTTGGTGATAGCGTCCTCGCCGTAGTAGAAGCCGTGGCTCTCCTGGTTAGCCTCGGCACAAACGTACAGACCATACTCGTCGCAAAGGTCGTAGAATTCGGGGTCGTCAGGATAATGGCATGTGCGCACGGCGTTGACGTTGAACTGCTTCATAAGCTTGACGTCCTCAAGCATACGCTCGCGAGACACCACGTAGCCGCCGTCGGGGTCTATCTCGTGGCGGTTGGCGCCCTTGATGTATACCGGTTGGCCGTTTACAAGCAGCTGCGCGTTCTTAATCTCTATCTTGCGGAAACCCGTGCGCACCGGAACAACCTCTATATCCTTGTTGCCTTGCTGCACCGTAACCACCACCTTGTAGAGGTTAGGAGTCTCGGCAGTCCACTTAAGCGGGTTCTCAACGTCAAACTTCACGGTGGCATTAATCTCGGCAATGTTCTTGCCTGCCTTCTTCTTAACCTTTGTGGTGTTTAGAATCTTGCGGCTTACGACGTCGCCGTCGGGAGCAATGAGGTCTACAACGAAGCGTGCGTTGCCCTTAGCCTTGAGGTTTACGGCAAGCGATCCGTTCTTATACTGTGCGTCGAGGTCGGGCGTTACGCGTACATCGTCCACATGGGCGGTCTTTGAGCGCGAGTAGAGGAAGCAGTTGCGGGCCACACCCGAGAGGCGCCAGAAGTCCTGGTCCTCGCTGTACGAGCCGTCGCACCAGCGGAATGTCTGGAAGGCTATGAGGTTGTCGCCCTTCTTGAGGAATGGAGTGAGGTCGAACTCGGCAGCCGACTTCGAGTCCTCGGCATATCCTACGAAGTGTCCGTTCACCCAAAGATACATGTTGGATGTCACCGAACCGAAGTGGGCTATAACCTGGCGGCCGTCCCACGAGTCGGGTATGCGTATAGTGCGTCGGTACGAGCCCACGTGGTTGTCCTTGGTAGGCACCTGTGGAGGATTGTCCTTGAAGTGTCCGCGCCATGCGAAACCGATGTTCACGTATTCGGGGTCGCCGTAGCCGTTAAGCTCCCAGATGCCCGGAACCGGCATTGTCTTCCACGAAGAGTCGTTGAACGAAGTGCTGAAGAAGTTGGTAGGACGCTGGTCGGCGTTCTCCACCCAGTTGAATTTCCACTCGCCCTCAATAGAGAGATAGTTGGCAGACGACTGGCGGTTGCCCTTCAAGGCAGCGTCGCGGTTCTCGTAAGCGAAGAACGACGTATGCGACGGGAAACGGTTTACGTTGTTCACCGACATATCGTGCCACTCGGTGAAGGTAGGCTCAACAGCCTTGTCTGTAGTCTCGGCTGCGTAGATAAGGCAGGGCGACATACCGGCAATGGCAAGAGTCAGTAATAGATGTTTCATAGACGTTATGTTGTTAATATTAGTATCGGTTTATCAAGTTGGGTTATATAATATACTATAACGACGACAAATTTACTTAAAAATAACGACATAACATACCCTTTGGTGTGTTAATGAATGATAAGTGGCATATAATGAATGATATACAACCATAAAAGTGTACCTTTGCAACAGAATTTAAAGAAACAAAAATCAACCGAGATGAACTATAATACGCATACGCTGTCCAACGGACTGCGCATCATTCACCTACCGTCGGCATCGCCGGTGGTTTATTGCGGCTATGCCGTGGCTGCCGGAACACGCGACGAAGAGCAGGGCAAGGAGGAGGGTATGGCTCACTTTTGCGAGCATACCACATTCAAGGGCACACACCGCCGCACCTCGATGAACATCCTTGGCTACCTTGAGCGTGTGGGCGGCGACCTCAACGCCTTTACCAACAAGGAGGAGACGGTGTACCACGCTGCCGTGCTGAAGGACAACATCGACCGCGCCGTGGACCTGCTTACCGACATCGTCTTCAACAGTACGTACCCCCAGGCAGAGATTGACAAGGAGGTGGAGGTTATTGTGGACGAGATAGAGAGCTACAACGACTCGCCCTCCGAGCTGGTGTACGACCTCTTCGAGAACGCCATATTCAAGGGCCATCCACTCGGCCACAACATCCTTGGCACTGCACAGCAGCTGCGCACGTACACTACGGAGGATGCCCTGCGCTTTACACGCCGATACTACAGGCCCGACAACAGCGTGTTCTTTGCCTATGGCGACGTGCGGTTCGACAAACTTGTGAGGTTGTTGGAGAAGGCGTCGGCTGCGTCAAAGGATGCCGTTATTGCGTCAAATGGCCCTTCTGATACGTCAACAACGCCGAATAATACGTCAATGATATTAGATAATGCGTCAACCGTGGCTCTTTCTGCGTCAACCTCAGCCTCTGCTACGCCACTTCTGCCCTACAAGGCGCAGCACATCGAGCACCACATGGACACCCACTTGGCTCATGTTATGCTTGGCACACGTGCCTACGATGTACACGACAACCGCCGCATAGCCCTCTATCTGCTTAACAACATCCTTGGCGGACCGGGCATGAACGCCCGGCTTAACGTGTCGTTGCGCGAGCGCCATGCTCTTGTGTATACGGTGGAGAGTATGCTGCAGAGCTACTCGGACACCGGCCTGTGGGCTGTCTACTTTGGTTGCGACCCTCGCAACGTAGACCGCTGCCTGCGTCTGGTGCGCCGCGAGCTTGACAGGGTTATGGACAAACCGCTCAGCGAGGCGGCTCTTAGGGCTGCCAAGAAGCAGATTAAGGGGCAGATAGGCATTGCTTGCGACTCTCGCGAATCGTTTGCTCTCGACTTTGCCAAGGGATATCTGCACTATGGATGGCAGAAGGACATCACCAAGCTGTGCGAGCATATCGACGCACTCACGGCAGACGACTTGCTGAGAGTGGCGAGGGAGACGTTCAAGGAAGAGGCTTTGACAAGGTTGATTATTAGGTAGGGATGAATAAGGTTCATCCGATATTGTTCGTGTAATGGACGTATAATATTTGGTTCGTATAATGAACGTATAATTTATTGTTCGTGTAATGGACGTATAATTTATTGTTCGTGTAATGGACGTATAATATTTAAGGTTATAAGTAGGTGGGGTGCATGGCGTCGCCGAAGGCGACGCTAAACAAGTCTTCATTTCCATGAGTTCTGTGGAAACTACATACAAAAGAACAACAAGTAAAATTATACGTCCATTATACGAACAATATATTATACGTCCATTATACGAACGTAAATATTATACGCTCATTATACGAACCATAAATTACACGTCCATTACACGAACATTATAACGCCAACATCCCCGACTAACTGCAATTTACACTTCTATCACTCCAAATTCCGGATGAACCATAAATAATTACTCTTTATTGTTTCTTAAAAATAAATCGGTTGTTTATAAATTGTGCAATAAGTGACAGAAAATGCATATTGCGTTGATAATCAATAAGATAATGGCTGTTACTTTTGTCCAAAAACAGAGCAATGTAACAGCCTATCTGCCAGCCCCAACGGGCAAACTGACATTAGAAGAGGGTGTGTCAAAAGGTGCCTTGTAATGAGATTACCGATACTTTGTAATGCCGTTACCGACACCTTATAATAAAATCTTTCGTATGCTGTAATCCTCGCCTGTCACTTCGCCAACCACGTCTGTTATATCGGCTGGCACATCTGCTATATTTTAGCCAATCTGCCAGCCTTGTATGTTGTTGTTATACAGAGATTTACGGCGATGTGTGGCGCTTTCTGTCACATTGCTATATAAAAACAAAAACTGCGTTTGTTGTATATACATAGACATATACACCATACGTTGCACGTTACAGCATACTCTTAATCTTGTCGAAGTCGATGTGCAGGTCTTCAACCTTGCCGTTCTTTATGACGATATTGTCTGGCACATTCGACAGACCCAAGCGGTTGAAGAGGTCGCCGTCCACCATTCTGCCGTCGCAGATAGTGGTGACGTTCTCGGCATCGTATTGCTTAAGAGTGCGTCGACACGTACCCTTGTCGGGGTCAAGGCAGATGCTTATAACCTTAAGCTTGCCGTCAAGCTCACGTTCTCTGTCAGCCAGCTGGCGCAGCTGCGATGTAGAGCCGTAGTTCCATGTAGCCCATACGTGGAACACCACGTTAGGCGCAGTAGCCACAGAGGCATTGTTGACCACGTTGCCGTTGATGTCCTTGGCAGAGAAGCTTGGCAGCTTGGCACCCTTCGACAGAGCCGTCTTGCCGTTGCAAGAGGCAAGGAGGCGGGCAGCATATTGGTTTTCGGGCTGCTTCTCCATAATGAGTTTAAGCAGACGTATGGCTGTGGTATAGTCGGGGCGGTTGGTTGTTATGAGGTAGCGGCGCACAAGGTACACAGCCACCGGACTTTCCGGATTGTCCTCTGCCGTCTGTATGGCACGCTTCTTAATCTCGACAGGCGATGCCGAGAGAATCTGCTCACGAAAGGCATTCATCAGTTTGTTGGCCTTTGTACCCTTAACCGTCATCTCCTTAAGGTGCGAAGCGTTGCCCCTGATGTCCACGCTCTTGCCGGGTTCGGCAAAGACGGGCTGCTCGGTAAAGTTTGGGAAGACAATCATGAGGGTCATGGGGCGGTCGCACTCCACGCTATAGCTGAATCGACCAGCCTGCACCTTTATAGTGTCCATGCCGTGCGTAACGCTGCCGTCGGGCGAGTAGACGTAGAACTCGCCTTGGTTGAGGTTGAGCAAGTGGCCGTCTATCTTGAAGTGGCGGCTGTCGGTGCCGCAGGAGGCGAGCAGGGCGACGAGCGACAATAACAGCGTGTAATATGGATGTTTCATTAGCCTAAATAATAAACGGCAATTATACGATATGCCTATCGTGTAATTGCCGTTAATGTTATGTATAGAGTTATTACTTCAGAAGCGAAAGCTCCAAGTCGTTCTCAGCATACTGCTTGAGCGAAGGATCCTTCTGGAGAGCCTCCTTGAGGTATGAAGAAGCAGCGAACTTGTTGCCACGACGAGCAGCTACAACAGCGTGCAGATAGTCGGTCAAAGCGTTCGGGTTCTGAACCTTGTCAAGAGTCTTAGCGGCAGCGTCGTAGTTCTTGTTGAGGAGCTGTGCCAAGGCAGCAGTGTTGCTGTTGGTCTTGCCGAAGTCCTGCTCAGCCTGAGCGTAGTTGCCCTTAGCGATGTTGAGGGCGCCGAGAGCAGCCTTAACGTTCTCCGAGTTGGCCGACTTAGAGATAGCGCGCTCTGCCTCCTGAACGTCACCGTTTACGAGAGCTATCAAGCCCATGTTGGCCTGAGCCTCCGGTGTGTTGTTGCTAAGAGAAGCAGCCTTGGCAGCATACTGCTGTGCGGCAGCCTTGTCGCCCTTAGCGAGAGCCAAGGCAGCGAGGTTGTTGTATGCGCGGTAGTCCTTGTCGTATATCTGTGTGGTCTTGGTGTAGATAGCCTCCTGCTCGGCAGGTGTCTTGTCGAATGTAGCGAGGTAGAGCAACTCGTCGGCGCTAAGCTTGGCAGCGTCGTCCTTGTACTGCTGCTCGATCTGCTCGTCCGAGCGACCTATTGTCTCGTAGTTGATGATGAGGCGTGAACGGCGCAACTCTGGGAGGATGCCGTCAGCCAACTCGCGGAAACCTGCAGACATGTTGCGAATCTGCTGCTCGCGCTCCTGCGGGTCCTCGTACATAGAGAGAACGCGGAGGATAACGTCCTTGTCCTGGAGGTTAGATGCTGCAACGAGCTTCTGGAAGCCGTCCCAGTCCTGAGCTGTATAGTGAGCGTCGATGTCGGCTTTTACATTAGTCTGCTTCAAAGCACCCTTAACATACTTCTCCGACTCGTTCTTACGCTTGCCGGCAAGCTTGTCGTTGAACTTGACGCCACCCTCTGGTGAAGCGTAAGCCTGAATCTCTACGTTCTGTACGTTGAAGCCCTCGCGGTCGGCGTTGATCTTCTTGAGCATCTCAACAAACTCATGTACCGAGTTGTTCTTGAGCTCGCTCTTGCGGATGTTGGCCTGGTTGATGAGGAACTTGATGTTGGCTTCCTGCTTCTTCTCGTTTACACGCTGGAATGTGTCGGGAGCGATAACACCGCTCTCAGAAGCGAGTGTCTTCTTGTAAAGCTCTGAAGTGGCGATAACGCCGTTGGCTACCTTAACGGCAGGAACGTCGCACTGCTTCTTGCCGATGCGAGCGTCGAATGTGAGGTACATCTCGCTCTTCTGCATATCGGGTACATAGTCGAAAGCAGTCTTCATGGTGTAGCGGCCGCCTACCTTGTAAGAGATGGTCTGGTCGTTGCCCATAACCTTCTCGCCCTGGAATGTGGCGCTGTTGCCCTTGGCTACCTTGCCGTCTGCATAGCGCAGCTCTGGAGTTACGGTTACAACGGCCTTTTTCTTCATGTATTTCTCTGGGAATGAACCGTTGATTGTGGCAGGTACCTTACCACCCTGGCTTTCGAGCGGGTTAGGAGTTACTGTGAAGTTGTCGGCAGACAATGCGCCGAGCTTCGAGCAAGATGACATCAGCAACACTGAGGCTGCTGAAAGAATAAATAAACTTTTCTTCTGCATTTTGTTATGAATGTTATTAATCTATTTTTAAGTTGCAAAGTTACTGATACAAATTGTAAGGAACGGCAACAACTGCCTATTTTTATGTTTAATTAAAGATTTTAGGCTTATTTGCCTTCTCCTTAAGCTTATCTCAGTGTGCGCCGCTTGACATTATATCCGGTTAGCTCTACAAATGGCACCTGCTGTCGGGCGTCGGCTTTATCCCACGCCACGTCTATCGTGCGCTCCTCGCCTGGCATAAGGTGGAAGTAGTTGTCGGCATAGTGTACGGGCAGCACCTGCTCGCCGTCGTTGGCCTTGAGGTTGAGCCTTATCATCATAGCCGGTGTGTCGCTGGCGTTCTTCAGCTTCACCGTCAGGGTGTTGTCGGTGCGTCGTTCGGCTGCAACGGAGAGGTTTACCTCGGGTAGAGAGGCAAGCTGCTGTAGGTTGCCATCGTCGGTAGACAGCACGTAGAAGTTGGTGGAGAGGGTAGTGTCCTTGCTGTCGGCAAGGCGAAGGCGTATGTAGTACACCTTGCCGTCGATGCCCTCGGGCAGCGAGTCGGTGGCAAGGGAGGGCAGCTCCACGGTAGACACGCCAGGCACGTCGGTGGTGTGGCTGTCCATACATATAAGGTTGCCGTTGATGTCGAGCAGCTCGCGGGTTGCCACAAGGTCTTTGTGGTAACCCGCTATGCGGTTGACAACCTCTATGTTGCGTGTCAGAGGGTTGCGCTGTATGTGCAATGGCTCGCAAGCCTTGCGCGCTCCGTAGAAGGCGGCGGTAGGCTCGAAGTAGTAGTCGTAGCACTGCCATGTGTAGCTTGGCCAGCAGGCATGGCTCATCCAGATGAGCAGACCTTGCAGATACTTGGAGTCGGCCTCGTACATGGCACGGTATCCCTCGTAGTTCTGCCACTGGGCAAGGCGCGTAAACTCGTCGGCAGATGTAGGCTTGCCGAACATCCTCTCCACTATAGCCATGAAGGAGGCTCCGCGCTGGGCGCCAGACTGGGTGAAGTCGTGCCGTCCCCATGCGTCGCCGGGTTGCCATTCGGTGGGCTGTGCCAAGGTGCGGTGTGTGCCTTCGGGTGTCATGATGTTGGGCATGCCGCGCTCGGTGTGCAGCTTTCCGCTTTGCTGGGCAAAGTAGGTGCGTGCAGGCACTGCCCAGTAGGGGCCGTGTCCGCTCACTCCATCGTCTGCCGACGACGATATGTAGAGCATCTTGGGGTTCATGTCTGCCACGGTTTGGCGCAGCGCGTCGTCGAGCGTCTTGGGCGGATAGCCCTCGTTGCGGCCGCAGTAGAGGGCAATGGAGGGATGGCGTCGCATACGGCTTGTAAAGTCGCGGGCGTTGCGCATGAACATATCCTCGTCGTCGGGGTCGGGTCCGTCGGCAGGATTGGCAAGCCAGAAGTCTTGCCATACCATTATGCCATACTTGTCGCAAGCGTCGTAAAACTCCTCGTCGCCGGTCATTCCAACCCAGTTGCGTATCATGTTGAAGTGCATGTCGCGGTGCAGACGCACGGCAATGTCGTATTCGCGTTGGCGATAGGTGAGGTTCGACTCGGAGAATCCCCAGTTGCCTCCCAATGGCACAAGGCGCCGCCCGTTGACGTACAGCTTAAGCTGCGTCTTGGGGTCGAGGTACTGCATCTCCCTTATGCCAGCCTTGTAGTCGATACGGGCAGTGGCTGCGGATGGCTGCTTGTTGTCAGCAATAAACTCGAATCCGGCTTCGTGCAGATATGGCTCGCCGTAGCCGTTGGGCCACCAAAGGCGTATGCGCTGGTCGGCGAGGGTGGGGTGCTGCTGTGGTGAGAACACAATCTCGCGTTGTTCGCCTGCCTTCAGCGTTAGCTTCGTTTCATACTTGAGGTTGCCTATCCATCCTCTCAGCGTTCCGCTGACCTCCTTGTCGAGCCAGTTGTGCGCCACGACACGTGGCGTAATGGTGGCAAGGGTGTCTGGCAGATTGGCGAGACGGGTGCTAACGACGGGGTCGGCGAGGGTGACGGATGCCGTGGACGTAAGGTACACGTCGTTCCAGATGCCTATGTCGCGACCTCGTATGGTTGAAATCCAGTCCCAGCCGATAGTGGCGTGGAACGTTGGGTTGTCGGCGCCAAGTATGCCTCCGTTGTAGTCGGTGTTGAGGTGGTTCTTCTCCTTTATTGAGCCGGGGTGCGCGTTCTTGTGTATAAGCACCGCAAGGGTGTTGGCGCCGCTGTTGAGGTAGGGCGTAATGTCGACCGTGGAGCGCATAAAGGCGCCCTCGATGCGGTCTATCTTCTTGCCGTTGAGCCATACGTCGGCTTTCCAGTTGATGCCGTCGAAGTTGAGCAGCACACGCTGCCCCCTCATCTGCTGGGGCAGCGAGAAGGTGCGGCGGTACCAGAAGTTGGAGTTGAAGTAGGCATCGCTTATGCCAAACATATTGTCGGCATAGTTGGGGTTGGCAAGAGCGCCATAGTTTACGAAGCTTGTAAGCACCGTACCCGGCACGGTAGCCGGTATCCAACCCTCGTCTGTCGTAAACTTGTCGGTGGACAACGTCTCGCCGCCCACTGCCACTTGCGAGGCGCGGCACACCTGCCAGTTGCCGGCGTTGAGCATCAAGCGGTTGTCGGCATACGTGTCGTTGGTTACGGGCATGGCGCGCTTGCTGCCCTTGCCCTCAACCTTAAGCTCGCTCAGTATATAAGCCTTTGTAGGCACATTGCCCGTCTTGGCAACGTCTATGCTGCCTCCGTCCATCGTAACACGCACGTATCGGCAACCTATGCCGTCAAGGCTTATGCGGTCGGTGCTGCGCTTGCTGTTGTCGGGCAGGTTGGCCACACGGCGCCACTGCCGCGCGTCGTCGCTCACCTCTATATATCCGTGTCGTGGACGGCGAATCCACATAAGGTTGACGGCAGACACTGTCGACTTGCCGGCGAGGTCTACTTGCGCCCACTCTTTGCCTTCGCCGCTGCTCATCCATGCGCTGCCAAAGCGCGAGTTGGGTATTAAGTCAGCCAGCACACGCTCGGCGTTGTTGTAGAAGCCGATGTTGAAGACGTTCCAGTAGGCAGCCCCGTCCATGTTAAGCTCCAAGCGCATGGCGTTGATGTCGTGGCAGCCTTTGGGCAGGTCGAACTGCAGGCGGATGTCGCGCTGCGGCAGCAGAGAGGTGTCGGTCTGCTTGTTGGGGTCGCTGCTCACCTTCTGTTTGGACAGAGTTCCGGGCAGACCGTTGCCCTTGCTCTCAGCCACCACACGCCAAGCGCCCTTGCCCTTGCGTCCGCTGGGCATCAGCACACGTATGCTGTAGCCGTTGGTGGCTTTGCTCTCGTCGTAAGCCACGTTGCACCTTAGGCTTATGCGGTTGGCTTTTACAGACATCGCCGTCCACTGATATTGCAGGTAGTTGGCGCTGCCCATAAGCGTGTTGCGTGAAAACTCGCCCCCGTCTATAGCCCATTCGCGTTCGCGTCGTGGCAAAGGTCCGTCGGCGTTGCTAACGGTAAGGGTAGGAGGCATGGTGGTTGTAAGGATGCCGTCGGTAAGAAGCTGGCCCGTAAGGTTGTAGTCGAAGCACGACGATGTGCTGACCTGGCGCATCAGCGAGAGGTTGTCGTCGGTGCCGGGTGTGGCTGCAAGGGCAGTCGAGGCAAATAATGATGATGCCATTAAGATGATGGCTAAAAATCGGGAGTTGGTCATATAAAATGTGGTTTTATAGTATTCGTGGCTTAGTGTGGTTTCGGCTTAAAAGCGTTAAGACAATGCGAAGATATGAAAAGAATTTGAATTGAACAAGCAATTTATAATAGTAAAGATGTTTTACTCAGATTTTTACATTACCTTTGCACAACAATTAGAATAATGTAGAATCTTAAACAGAAAACAAGGTACTTGTACTAACAAAATGGAATGGATTGAAAGTCTTTTCACGATACACTCAGCCATACAGACAATAGTGGTGCTCTCGCTTATTGTGTCTACTGGCCTTGCCCTTGGCAAGATGCACATCAAGGGCATCTCGCTCGGTGTGGCGTTTGTGTTCTTCATCGGCATCGTGGCAGGTAGCCTGCACTTCTCTGCCGACGAGCAGATGCTCAACTTTGCCGAGACACTCGGCTTGTCGCTCTTCGTGTATGCGCTCGGCTTGCACGTGGGTCCCAACTTTGTGGGTATGATGCGCAATGAGGGCGTCTCGCTCAATATGTGGGGCTTGGGCGTTATAGGTCTTGGCACGGTTATGGCGCTCGCCATGTGCCTCGTGTTGCCTATAACGGTGCCCGACATGGTAGGTATATTGTGTGGCGCCACCACCAACACTCCGGCTCTTGGTGCTGCCCAGCAAGCCCTTGCCACAGCCCATCTGTCGAGCAGCGGCGCCGCCCTTGGATGTGCCGTTACCTATCCGTTGGGTGTTGTAGGCGTCATTGTGGCTATGATATTGCTGCGCAAGTTTGTTGTGCGGCCCGAGGATCTCTGCCCTCATAAGTCGGACGACGACGACCAGACCTTCATCGGACAGTTTGTTGTGGTTAATCCGGCAATATCCTGCAAGACCATTGCGGAGATATCGCAGAAGACCCACCGCCACTTTATCATCTCGCGCATCTGGCGAGGCGACAATGTCATTGTGCCGCTTGCCTCTACCGAGATGCAGATAGGCGACAACGTGCTTGTTGTCACCACACGCGATGAGGTGCCTGCTATGGACATCCTCTTCGGCAAGCGTGTGGAGAAAGACTGGAACCGCGACCATATCGACTGGAACGCCATCGACTCGTCGGTGGAGAGCCGTGTGATAGTGATGACACGCACCAAGCTCAACGGCAAGACGCTCGGCTCGCTGCGTATGCGCCAGACGTACGGCGTAAACGTGTCGCGTGTGATGCGTGGCGACATCAAGTTGCTTGCCACCGACTCGCTGCACCTGCAGTATGGCGACCGACTTACGGTGGTTGGAACGCACGAGGACATTATTCATGCCGAGGCTTTCCTTGGCAATGCGGTACAGGTGCTTAACGAGCCTAACCTCGGCGCTATCTTCTTCGGTCTTTTCCTCGGTTTAGCTGTGGGCATGATACCTATCTCCATACCCGGAATGAGTGCTCCGGTGAAGCTTGGCATTGCCGGCGGACCGATTATTATGGGTATCATCATCGGAGCCTTAGGCTCACGAGTACACTTTATAAGCTACACCACACGTTCGGCTTCGCTCATGCTGCGCAAGCTCGGACTGTCGCTATATCTTGCCTGTCTGGGTCTTACGGCAGGTAAGGACTTCCTTGCCACCATCATCCGTCCTGAGGGACTGATGTGGGTTGGCATCGGCGTGGTGCTCACTATCCTTCCGCTGCTCATCATCGGAGCTGTGGCATTGAGGTCTAAGAAGTTCGACTTCGGCACCATCTGCGGATTGCTCTGCGGCTCAATGGCAAACCCAATGGCACTTAGTTATGCCAACGAGACTATCCCCGGCGACCGCGCTGCTGTAGCATACACATCGGTTTATCCCCTCGGTATGTTTATACGTGTGATTATTGCGCAAGTGATAATAATGTTTATGGTGTAGAGAGTGTAGAGTTAGGAGTTAAGAATTAGGAATTAGGAGTTACGAATTGGTTGCAGCAGAGCTGCAATTGAGAATTAAGAGTTAGGAATTTCCAACTAATAATATATAACTCGACTCCTAATTCGTAACTCTTAATTCTTAACTCCTAACTCCTAACTCTTAATTGCAGCTCCGCTGCAACCAATTCTTAATTCTTAACTCGTAATTCGTAATTCCAAATGCAAAACCCTCCCGACTATCGTCACGATACTGTTCTGCCCCTCCCCTTAGAAGTTACCGCCAATGCGTGGGCAGTGGATGCGGCCTGCTCTGGCAATCCGGGGCCTATGGAATATCAAGCCATCGACCTTGCCACTGGTGCCCAAGTGTTCCACTTCGGACCCGTGCATGGCACTAATAATATAGGTGAGTTTCTTGCTATTGTACACGCTCTCGCCTTGCTCGACAAGCAAGGCGTTACGGGCAAGACGATATATAGCGACTCGCATAACGCTATATTGTGGGTGCAGAAAAGGCAATGCAAGACCAAGCTGCTGCGCACCCCGCAAACCGAACAATTGTATCAGATTATAGCGAGAGCTGAGGCTTGGCTGCGTACGCACCAAATAAATAACCCTATTGTGAAGTGGGAGACTAAGAAATGGGGTGAGGTACCAGCCGACTTTGGCCGCAAGTAGCGTGCTTACTTGTTGTTTTGAAACATTGATATCTCATTGTCAAATGTTGATAGAATATCAGACAAGAGAGGGTGAGCGGTTGGAACAATTAGTGCAACATAGTTTGATATGTCCTCATCAATGACAATTGCTGTTCTAATAACGTACTTTTTCTTTTGTTCATAAGCATTAAACCAACGTAAGAATAATCTGTCACGTTGGGCTTGTTGCTCATTGGCATTGTCGCATATATATAGGAGAATATCAGGATTTGTCCTGAAAAATTCTTCTATTATATGTATTATAGTTTGTTGTACCTTCTTGTCATTAGGCGACTTCTTGCCACTTCTGTTTGTTATGCGAAACCAATAGGCTTTAATGTTAAGCATATCATCCAATTCAAAAGCAGCAGAATAGAGGATGTTGTGGTCTGTTTTAAACAATAACTCAGCCCCTTCATACCATACAGGATATGGAGCAAGTATGTTTATTTGGCTAAGATTTAGTTTGTTCATAACTAAGTCAAATCATAAATGTGCGACTCGTTTACCGCTTTTATCTTATCTTGTATTTCATCTAACTTCTTGTTCATTTTACTTTCCCACTCCTGCTTGCGTTTTTTTTCACGTCGCATTGCGGTCAAGAAAGTCTCTCTTGTAAATAACACGTTGTCTGTCATAGTCTTATCCTTTTAAATGTTTTTACAAAAGTACATTGTATTTATTGGTTTACCAAACTTTTCTCAATAAATATTTTAATTTATATCTATCAATCTTTATTACCCCCCCCCACGAAGGATTGCCCTCCCTCCACGCTGTCGGCGTGCAGTCCACTCTCTGCTTAAACACCCTATACAGGTGCGTGCGCGACGAGAATCCACATTCGGTAGAGATGATGTCGTTGCTGTAGTTGGGGTACTTCAGCATCATCTCCTTGGCTGCATTGAAGCGTATGTCGCTAAGCCAAACCCTGAATGTAGAGCCAAGACACTGGTCGAAGTACTGTGAGAGGTCGTCCTTGGATATGCCGATAGCCAACGACAGCATCATCATATTTACCGAACTGTCCTTGTAGCCCTGCTTGCCGCACCATTCGTCAAGCTTCGTCTTTATCACCTCGATACGCTCGTTGGTAAGGGTTGGCTGCTTGGTGGAGGCGGTGCGCACGCTGCTTGTTGCGCTGTTGCCGGCAACGGCGTTGTGTTCTTCCTTCTTCTCAAACTCTTTGTCACCCTCAATGTCGAGTATGTCGTCTGTCGGCGAATAGCTGTATCCTAAAGCCACGAACGTTATGCTGAAGACAAGGAAGGTTATTAGTATAATGGGGGCTATGACACATGCTATAGGGGTGAAGAAGACGGCGAGCGGCACGGCGCATACCGGAGCCAACAGCAATGCCAAGCATATATGCGCATAGCGCATAAACGGCAACATATCCGATGCCGACATGGCCTCCAGCCACTTGCGGCGCTTCTTCATGGCAATGGCTATCTTGCATACACAATACGCCACATTGGCAATGTGCAGAATCATCATAACATACAGCCAACTGCCTATGCGCAAGCTGCCCGCATTGCTGTAGCCTATAATAAAGGAGGCGATGATAGCGGCATATATACTGCCACAGACGATGAACATCTGACGGAAGCGGGCTTGCGGCATCTCGATATTGTATATGCCTAACGCCATACAGGTGAAGAAGGGAGGGTAGAAGAGGGTGTTGATCAAGGCTCCCATATCGGCGCCAGCAGCACGGAAGCCGCCAGCCATCTGTACAAAGAACTGCAGGGCAAAGCCAAGCATCGCTACGAACAACAGCCAACGCGATTGCTCGTAACGCTTGTTCTTCCAGCGTACGTGTATAGAGCTGACACCTAATATTATGGCGTTTATCACCATAAATATTAAGCAAGTATATTGAATTATAAATAACGAGTTCATAATTTTGCTAAGTTAGTTGTGCATGCAAATATACAACTTTTTTTATTAACGGCATAAGAAACACAAATAAAAAAACTGCGACAGGGGAACAACCTCTATCGCAGTTACTAACGGCGCTCCGTATTTTCTTTAGTCTCTTTATAACAACCTAAGAGACTTTTTCTTATAACAACCTTCTTGTATATTTATAAATCTATTGCAAAATTATAAAAAGAAAACTGTTAAATGTGTCGCATTGCCCAACTTTTGTGTCGCATTAGTGGTTTTTAGGTGTCGTGTTGGGGGGTGAATGCGACTTTAGGGGTCAATTTATGGAACGGCGAGCTCCTGCTCGCCGCACAAGTATCGTTAATATTCTTGTTCTTGTTCGTATAATGGACGTTAATGTATTTGTTCGTATAATGGACGTTAATGTTTTAATCGTGTAATGGGCGTTAATAATCTTCCTGTGAGAGTTGGGGTATAGGGTTAAGATTTTTATCCACAATATAGCAGACGTTAGAATCAATGTCAAACATCCAACGTTCACCTACCAAACGGTCTTCCCCAAAATTGATAAGAAGTCCAATAGGTTTGTGAGTCAGTCTTAGATAATTACATAGTTGTGCGCGATGTTCGGGTAAAAGCTTCGTTGTTGATTTTGCTTCTACTATTATATCGTCAACCACCAGGTCCATTTTATATCTCTTTCTCAACTCATGATGCTTATAGTAGCACCTTATTTCAGCCTCACGCTCACAAGCTATTCCTCTATCTAATAATTCAAGAAACAAAGACTCTTGATACACAGGCTCTGCTAATTTGCCGCCCAATTCATTATGCACTGCCATAGCACTGCCAATAATCTCAAAGATTAAATCTTTATAGGCTGTAAGTATTTCCATTATTAAATAGATTTGATAGGTTATATATTATATATAACTATATAATCAACAATAAATTATACCACATCCATTATTTAACCAAATATTAACGCTCATTACACGAACAAGAACATTAACGTCCATTACACGAATAAAGACATTAACGTCCATTACACGAATAAAACATTAACGTCCATTACACGAACCAAATACATTAACGCCCATTACACGAACCAAAACATTAATGTCCATTACACGAACCAAATACATTATACGCCCCACCACACGAACAAGAACATTATATGCCCCACAAACAATTAATGCCTGCTCTAATGTCCTACTTCACAAATTATTTTATAACTTTGCACTCTGAAACCCTACATTATTATATAAAGTAATCAATACGATTATACAGCACCTGTTTATAAGCAAGAATAAAACAATAAAGATATGACAATAGAACAGCAAATCGTCAGCGCTGCACAGGCAGCGGTGAAAGAACTTTATGGTCAGGAAGTGCCCGAGAGCTTGGTGCAGCTTCAGAAGACCAGAAGCGGATTTGAGGGCAACCTTACCCTCGTAGTATTCCCGTTCCTCAAGATCTCTCACAAGAAACCAGAGGACACAGCGCAGGACCTTGGCGCATACATCAAGGAGAACTGCGAGGCTATAGCCGACTTCAACGTGGTTAAGGGATTCCTCAACCTCGTTATCGACAAGAAGGCTTGGCTCTCTCTGCTCAACGAGATGAACCAGAACGAGAAGTTCGGTGAGAAGCCCGTTACCGAGAATTCGCCACTCGTGATGATTGAGTATTCATCGCCCAACACCAACAAGCCGCTCCACCTCGGACACGTGCGCAACAACCTCTTGGGTTGGTCGCTTGCCCAGATTATGGAGGCCAACGGCAACAAGGTGGTGAAGACCAACATCGTGAACGACCGTGGCATACACATCTGCAAGTCGATGCTTGCTTGGCTTAAGTATGGCAACGGCGAGACACCGGAGACATCTGGCAAGAAGGGCGACCACCTCATCGGCGACTACTACGTGGCTTTCGACAAGCACTACCGTGCTGAGGTAGCCGAGCTTAAGGCCAAGTACATTGCCGAGGGCATGGACGAGGAGTCGGCTGAGAAGAAGGCTAAGGAAGAGTCGCCACTTATCAAGGAGGCTCACGATATGCTCGTTAAGTGGGAGCAGAACGACCCTGAGGTACGCGCTCTTTGGACAAAGATGAACGACTGGGTATACGCCGGATTCGACGAGACCTACAAGGCTCTTGGTGTTGGCTTCGACAAGATATACTATGAGTCGAACACCTACCTCGTTGGTAAGAAGAAGGTAGAGGAAGGCTTGGCTAAGGGCCTCTTCTTCCGCAAGGACGACAACTCTGTATGGGCAGACCTCACCAATGAGGGCCTCGACCAGAAGCTCTTGTTGCGTTCGGACGGCACCAGCGTATATATGACCCAGGATATCGGTACTGCCGAGATGCGCTTCAACGACTTCCCCATCGACAAGATGATATACGTTGTGGGCAACGAGCAGAACTACCACTTCCAGGTGCTCTCTATACTTCTCGACCGTCTCGGATTCAAGTGGGGCAAGGAGCTTGTACACTTCTCTTACGGTATGGTAGAGCTTCCCAACGGCAAGATGAAGAGCCGCGAGGGTACTGTAGTGGATGCCGACGACTTGATAGCAGCTATGATAGGCGACGCCAAGCAGACAAGCGAGGAGCTTGGCAAGTTTAAGGATATGAGCGAGGAAGAGCGCAACGAGATTGCCCGCATCGTGGGTCTTGGTGCCTTGAAGTACTTCATCCTTAAGGTGGACGCCCGCAAGAACATGCTGTTCAACCCCGAAGAGTCGATCGACTTCAACGGCAACACCGGTCCTTTCATCCAGTACACCTACGCTCGTATACGTTCTATCCTGCGCAAGGCTGCTGCCGAGGGCATCAACATCCCTGCTACTCTGTCGGCAGAGATGCCTCTCAACGAGAAGGAGATTGAGCTTATACAGAAGCTCAACGAGTTTGGCGCTGCTGTGGAGCAGGCTGGCAAGGACTACTCTCCTTCAGGCATTGCCAACTACTGCTACGAGCTTACCAAGGCTTTCAACCAGTTCTACCACGACTACTCTATCCTCGGTGCCGACACCGAAGACGAGAAGGTTGTGCGCCTGGTATTGGCACAGAACGTTGGCAAGACCTTGAAGAATGGTATGGCGCTGTTGGGCATTGAGGTGCCTGAGCGCATGTAATACATATAATAAACGGCAATTACACGAATAATCGTGTAGTTGCCGTTTATTCTTTGTTCGTATAATGAGCGTTAATGTTCTGTTTCGTGTAATGAGCGTTAATGTTCTGTTTCGTGTAATGAGCGTTAATGTTCTGCTCGTATAATTGGCGTTAATGTTTTGTTTCGTGTAATGAGCGTTAATGTTTTGTTCGTGTAATGAGCGTTAATGCTTTGTTCGTGTAATGAGCATTAATGTTTTGTTCGTATAATGAGCGTTAATAATCTTCCTGTGAGAGCTGGGGTATTGGGTTGAGATTTTTGTCCACAATATAACAGACGTTAGAATCAATGTCAAACATCCAGCGTTCACCTACCAAACGGTCTTCACCGAAATTGATAAGAAGGCCAATTGGTTTGTGGGTCAGCCTTAGATAATTACATAGTTGTGCGCGATGCTCGGGTAAAAGTTTTGTTGTAGATTTAACCTCTACTATTATATCGTCAACCACCAAGTCCATTTTATACCTCTTTCTCAACTCTTGCTGTTTATAATAACACTTTATTTCAGTTTCACGCATACAATCTATTCCTCTATCTAATAGTTCAAGAAACAAGGATTCTTGATATACGGGCTCTGCTAATCTGCCACCTAACTCATTATGCACTGCCATAGCACTGCCAATAATCTCAAAGATCAAATCTTTATAGGCTGTGAGTATTTCCATTATTAATTATGTTTTGATAGGTTATATATTAATAATAACGATATAACCAATAATAAATTATACCACATCCATTATTTAACCAAACATTAACGCTCATTATACGAGCCAAACATTAACGCCCATTACACGAACAAAGCATTACCGCTTATTATACGAACATAACATTAATGCCAATTATACGAGCAGAGTATTAACGTCCATTACACGAACAGGCCATTAACGCTCATTACACGAATACGAAACGCTCAGCAATGATTTACTTCACGACCCTGACGCGTCCCTCCTTGCGTGGAGCCGCCGGGCGAGCCTCCCTCGACGCATATCCCAGCGACAGAGCGCCGATGCCGATATACTGTTCGTCCACACCGAGAGTCTTCATGAGCTGCTTGCCCTCCTCAGTCTGGAACATCTGGTATTCGCGGTTGATCCAGCACGTGGCGAGACCTACGGCATGAGCGGCAAGCATCATATTCTCGAGCACGCACGAGCCATCCTGGAAGGCATTGGGGTTGTCCTTGGTAGAGAAAACAAGCAGATAGGTGGGAGCATCGTAGTAGGGGTTGCTGTCCACACCCATAATCTGGGCATTAAGACGTGCCAGTTGCGCCTTGATGTCGTCGTTCTGCACAGCCACGATAATAGGGTCCTGCAGTCCGTGACCGGTTGGAGCATACTCGCCAGCCTCAAGCACAGCGTTCAGTAGTTCGTCGCTAACCTGCTCAGCCTTATAGTGGCGGCAAGAGCGGCGAGTCTTGATAAGTTCTAACAGTTGGTTTTCCATACGTTGTATTCCTTTATATTATTAATTGTTATCTAATCTTAATCCTGAAGTCGTTGTCCACGCTCACTCCCTCGTGCCCAATATACCTATCCACATCCCCATTGGCAACCAATGCTTTAGGCTCTCCCTCGTGTATGCCGTCCTTGTCGAGCATCCACAGACGGTCGGCGGTTTGTAGTGCAGCCTCGAGGTCGTGTGTGGACAGCAGTATGGTCTTGCCCTCGTTGTGTGCCAGTTGGCGCAGAAGCATAAGCAAGTCCACCTTGCCGTGGAAGTCGAGAAAGGCAGTGGGTTCGTCGAGCAAGATGATGGGAGTGCTTTGCGCCAGCGACTTCGCTATCATAGCCTTCTGACATTCGCCGTCGCTGAGGCTGCACACGCGGCGCCTTCTCATCTCCTCCATGCCCACCATAGCTAACGCTTCGTCCACCGCCGTGCGGTCCTCATCGTTCAGTCTGCCCCAGAAGCCCGTGTATGGAGTGCGCCCCAATGACACAAGCTCGCCCACCGTAAGGCTCTGCGCCTCCGGTCTCGACGTAAGCACAATGCTAAGCTGTCGTGCAAACTCGTCGCGGGCATAGCTGTCCACGCTCTTTCCACCCAGGAGGATGTCGCCGTCAAGACGGTCTTGCAGTCGGGCGATGGAGCGCAGCAAGGTCGACTTGCCCGTTCCGTTGCGGCCTATTATGCAGGTAAGGGTGCCAGCCTGGGCATTGGCCCACAGGTTGGAGCCGATGATGTGGCGGCTGTTGTGTCGGGCAGGGTAGCCTATGGCGACGTCTTGCAGGGATATTGCGTTGATTGGCATAGGGTTTTCTTGAGATTTGATTCTGTTTTTTGTATATTGCCAGTGTCCACTCGCCGTAGGCGGTGGACACTTTGTTTTTATATTCTAACCTTTATCCGTTCTATTAGATATGTGCAAAATTAGCAATTATTTCCCAAAATATTGTACCTTTGCATCAATAAGTAGCCGAAAACAATATACAATGAACAATTCGATATTACAGCTTCAGCAGCAGCGTATGTTGTTGCAGATAGAGTACAACCACGAGAAGGAGGAGTTTCGAAAGCAAACCGAGACGATGGGCGTGGAGCGTAAGGTGCGCCGAGGCGACGCCTGGTTTCCCGTTACGTTGGGCCGTTGCTACTACAACTCGCTCAACCAAATGGTGGTGGAGGTGTCGCGGCACGAAGGCTCCGACATAGAGCACAACTTCGAGCCTGGTCGCCCCGTGTGCTTCTTTACCATGCGCCGTGACCCCAAGACGGGCAAGGACAGCATACAATATATGTCCTTCACCGCCACCGTGAGCTATGCCGAGACCGACCGTATGGTGGTGGCATTGCCTGATGCGGGCCGCCTTACCGACCTGCAGCGCCAGGATGCCATCGGCGTGCAGCTCTTCTTCGACGAAACAAGCTACCGGCTTATGTTCGACGCGCTCGACCGTGTGATGCGTGCCACGTCGGGCCGACTTGCCGATCTGCGTGAGATGTTCTACACCAAGGCGCCAGCCCGCAAGCTAAGCTTCGAGCCGATACGCTTTCCGTGGCTCAATGCGTCGCAGGAACGGGCTGTGAACGAGGTGCTGCGAGCCAAGGATGTGGCTGTGGTGCACGGCCCTCCCGGCACGGGCAAGACCACAACTCTTGTTGAGGCTATATACGAGACGCTGCGCCGCGAGAGTCAGGTGCTGGTGTGCGCACAGAGCAATATGGCTGTCGACTGGATATCGGAGAAGCTTGTGGATAGGGGAGTGGCGGTGCTGCGCATAGGCAACCCCACACGTGTCAACGACAAGATGCTGTCCTTCACCTACGAGCGGCGCTTCGAGGCACACCCCGACTATCCCCAATTGTGGAGCATACGCAAGGCTATACGCGAGTTGCGTGGGCAGCGCAAGCGTTCCGACTCGTGGCACCAGAAGATGGATAGGCTCAAGAGCCGAGCCACCGAGCTGGAGCTGCGCATACGCTCGTCGCTCTTTGGCGAGGCACGTGTCATAGCCTGCACGCTTACGGGTGCCGCCAATAGGGTGCTGGAGGGCGAGAAGTACTCGACCCTCTTCATCGACGAGGCAGCCCAGGCTCTTGAGGCTGCTTGCTGGATAGCCATACGCAAGGCAGGCAGAGCGGTGTTGGCTGGCGACCATTGTCAGCTGCCGCCTACGGTAAAGAGCATTGCCGCCTTGAAGGGTGGGTTGGGCAAGACGCTTATGGAGCGCATCGTGGAGCAGAAGCCCGACGTCGTGACGCTGCTCACCATGCAGTATCGAATGAACGAGCGCATCATGCAGTTCTCAAGCGACTACTTCTACAACGGTGCCGTTACAACCGCCCCGGAGGTTAGCCACCGTGGCATACTCGACTACGACCTGCCCATGGTGTGGATAGATACCGCCGACGTGGACGGCAAGGAAGAGTTTGTGGGTGAGAGTTTTGGCAGGATAAACCGTGCCGAAGCCGAGCTTACGCTTGCCACTTTGCAAGACTACTTCGATAAAATCGGCAAAAATCGAATATTCGACGAGTCGATAGATGTGGGCATCATCTCTCCTTATCGTGCCCAGGTGCAACTGCTCCGCAAAATGATAAGGCAGAAAGAATACTTCCGTCCGTACCGCCGGATGATAACGGTGAACACGGTGGACGGGTTCCAGGGTCAGGAGCGCGACATCATCCTTATATCATTGGTAAGGTCGAACGACGGCGGCGACATTGGCTTCCTTCGCGACTTGCGTCGTATGAACGTGGCTATAACACGTGCCCGCATGAAGCTCATCATACTTGGGTCGGCCCAGACGATGACGTCGCATCCGTTCTATAAAAAGCTGTACGAGTTTGTGGAGGGGCTGTAGCGCCCCTCCTCTCTTATGTGTTATCTGTCCGGATTCCACACCGTGAGCTTTGCTTTTAGTGGTGGTTTTGTGTTATGCTGCATTGGCGTCGTGGCTTACTTTCCGTTTTTATCTGCCATCTGCAACCTTTCCGTGTAACGCACTGTGCCTCTGTGAGTTGTATGGTTGCAGATGGGTTGCAGATGGTTGCAGATGCAACGCTTATCTGCAACCATATCTGCAACCGTGCAACGTGCACGAAGTCAAGGGGTTATGTGGATATTTTGGCGGCGGTTGCAGAGTGGCAGATAAAAACGTAAACAAAGATTTGACATACCCACGATACATGATTCGTGTAATGGACGTATAATATTTAGGCGACCGCCCCTCTTGTACTTGTGGCTCCTTTACTTGTAGTTCCCACAGAACTCACAGACAACACAGAAGCCTACGGGCTTATTTTTCTCGAATCCACAGAGCGTATAGACGCTGCGCGTCATACGACAGACGGCACAGAAATGATTGCTTGTAATATATAGCCATCATTTCCGTGAGTTCCTGCCTCGCGAAGCGTAGGCTTTTCTGTGGATTCCAAAAGCTTAAGCCCGTAGGCTTCTGTGTTGTCTGTGAGTTCTGTGGGAACTACATACAAAAGAACTACAAGTAAAATTATACGTTCATTACACGAACCATATATTATACGTTCATTATACGAACAAAATAGCCCTTACTCGCCAAAGGCGGCAGCTTCGGCAGCGGCAATGATGTCCTCGCGGCTCTGCTCGCGTGCCGAAATGTGGCTAAGGTCAAACTCCTTATCGTCCAGATTGAGTTTGTTGTCCATCTCGTTGTCTATAGGAGTGTCGGCTTTGTCGTTGGCTTTAGCGTCCTGGCTGTCGTCAGTGGCGTCGTTGTCGCGGTACATAGGCGAGCGGCGCTCGTGCTTCTTGCTCTTGCGGTTAAGTGCCTCTACGGCAGCTTCGGCATGCGCCTCCACCTCCGGACTAAGCACAATAAAGTCGTCGGCGGTCTGTTCTGTGGTAGGAACATTCTCCACCGGTTCTTCCTCCATCTTGGTGCGGTTGGTCTTTGCGGCAAACACGAGGTCTATAAACTGTGGCTCCTTGCGCAGCTTCTCAAGCGTAAGCTTCGACGCAAGTTGCTGGCTCTCCTTCTTGCTGTATCCCTCTCCGTCGCATCCTTCTACCCCCTCGAGCATCACCTGATACCTGAACACGGGCGACCCTGTCTTGTCTTTCTCCTGCTTCAGTATCTTGAAGTCTATGCGCACACGGTTCTTCTGGCTCCATTCGATGAGCTTGCTCTTGAAGTTTACCTCCTTGTAAGCAACCTTGTCGATGTTTATCATTTGTGCCAGTATGCGCTTGCGCATGAACTCCATGCAGGCATCGTATCCTCTGTCGAGGTATATGGCACCGACAAGAGCCTCGAAAGCGTTGCCTCCCATATAGGAGTTGTGCGACGACGAGCGTCCGTTGGAAAGGATTAGTTGGCTTATGCCCATCTCCTGGGCAAGACGGTTGAGAGTTTCGCGCTGCACAAGCTTAGAGCGGGTGTTGGTAAGGAATCCCTCTCTCTTGCCAGGGAAGTGGCGGTATACGATGTCGCCCACGGTAGCGTCGAGTATGGCATCGCCCAAGAACTCGAGTCGCTCGTTGTTTACGGGTCGTCCCTTGGCGTTGCGCTTGTACATGCTCTTGTGCATGAGCGCAAGCTTATAGTAGCTTATGTCGTGCGGGTAGAAGCCTATAATTTGGCGCAAAGACAAATAAAGCTCCTTGTCCTTGCGGAAAGGGAGCTTCATTCTGTCTATGAGATTACTCAGCATATTTCTTGAATATTACACATGCGTTGTGGCCTCCGAAACCGAATGTGTTGCTCAATGCAGCACGAATCTCACGCTTCTGTGCCTTGTTGAAGGTGTAGTTGAGATTGTAATCGATCTCCGGATCCTTGTCGTCTTCCTCGTGGTTGATGGTTGGCGGAACGATGTCGTTCTTCACTGCAAGCACCGATGCAAGAGCCTCTACTGCGCCGGCAGCACCGAGAAGGTGTCCAGTCATCGACTTGGTAGAGCTGATGTTGAGCTTGTAGGCAGCCTCGCCGAACACCTGCTTGATGGCCTTGGCCTCAGAGATGTCGCCCACGTGGGTAGATGTGCCGTGTACGTTGATATAGTCAATCTGGTCTGGCTGCAAGCCAGCGTCTTCGAGTGCGTTCTCCATAACGAGACGTGCACCGAGACCTTCGGGGTGAGACGCTGTGATATGGTGGGCATCTGCCGACATACCGGCACCTACCATCTCGGCGTATATCTTAGCGCCGCGAGCCTTGGCGTGCTCAAGTTCCTCAAGTATGAGGCAGCCTGCACCCTCGCCCATGATAAATCCGTCGCGTGAAGCGCTGAATGGACGTGAAGCGTGCTGTGGGTCGTCATTGCGTGTAGACAATGCGTGCATAGCGTTGAAGCCGCCTACACCAGCAGCTGTGATAGCTGCCTCTGCACCACCGCTAACGATGACGTTGGCCTTGCCCAAGCGAATGAGGTTGAAAGCATCAGCAAGAGCGTTTGTAGAAGAGGCGCAAGCCGATGTTGTTGTATAGTTGGGACCGTGGAATCCGTACTGTATAGAGATCAAGCCCGAAGCGATGTCGGCAATCATCTTAGGGATGAAGAAGGGGTTGAACTTAGGACCTGCCTCCTTATGCTGTGCATAATAGCCTACTTCTTCCTCGAAGGTCTTGATACCACCGATACCTACACCGAAGATAACGCCGATGCGGTTCTTGTCCTCTGTCTCAAGGTCCATGCCCGAATCCTGCACTGCCTGCATAGCCGAAATCATAGCCAGCTGTGCATAGCGGTCCATCTTGCGTGCTTCCTTGCGGTCGATATAATCGTTCACCTTAAGATCCTTAACCTCGCAAGCAAACTGGGTCTTAAACTGTGAAGCGTCAAATTGTGTGATAGGGGCTGCGCCGCTTACGCCGGCGACAAGGTTGTTCCAGGTGTCCTCAGCGTTGTTGCCCAATGGGGTAACGGCTCCAAGACCTGTAACTACTACTCTTTTTAATTCCATTTAAATATAAAATCAGTTCATGGTTAAAAAATGGTTTATGGTTTATGTGGCACAAGTGGAAATTTTTTAAACAAATAAAATGCTTGTTGCCATCATGCGCACCATAAACTATAAACCATAAACCTTATTTATTTTGCGTTCTCCTCGATGTATGCGATAGCGTCGCCTACAGTGCCGATCTTCTCAGCCTTGTCATCAGGAATAGAGATACCAAACTCCTTCTCGAACTCCATGATGAGCTCTACAGTATCAAGAGAGTCTGCGCCGAGGTCGTTTGTGAAGCTTGCTTCTGGCTTAACGTCTGCCTCATCAACACCGAGTTTGTCAACGATGATAGCCTTTACTTTTGATTCGATTTCTGACATAATTCTAATTTTAAAGTGTTTATAATATTAATTTCAAGTTTAAAAACCGGATGCAAAGGAACACATTTTTATTTAATTGGGCAAATATTTTAGTATAAAAAGGCATCCTGTGTGCACAAACACCCTATAAATGTGCATGAATTAGGGCTATTTTCTTTCTATTTCAAAGAATTACGGGGGCAATATCATCTAAATTTAGTACCTTTGCAAGGTTGTATTGGCGTTGCGCGACAATGCCTGTACACACCTATTAGATATAAATACAAAACAATAAAAATAAATGGAAGAAAACAAATTTAAACGCACCACCGTCACGGCTGCTCTGCCGTATGCCAATGGTGGTGTGCACATTGGCCACCTGGCTGGTGTGTATGTGCCTGCCGACATCTACGTGCGCTATCTGCGCCTGAAGAAGAAAGAGGTGATGTTTATAGGCGGAAGCGACGAGCATGGTGTGCCCGTTACTATCCGTGCACGCAAGGAGGGCATCACCGTGCAGGAGGTGGTAGACCGCTATCACAACCTTATCAAGAAGTCGTTTGAGGAGTTCGGCATCTCGTTCGACATCTACAGCCGCACCACTTCGAATATTCATCACAAGTTTGCGAGCGACTTCTTCCGCACTCTCTACGACAAGCACGAGCTTGTGGAGAAGACAGAAGAGCAGTTCTGCGACGAGGTTACGGGCGAATTTCTTACCGACCGCAACATCGTGGGTACCTGTCCGCGCTGTGGAGCGGAGGGCGCGTACGGCGACCAGTGCGAGAAGTGTGGCGCAACTCTGTCGCCAGAGGAGCTTATCAACCCTACAAACAAGAACAACCCGGGCCACGGACTGGTGAAGAAGGCTACCAAGAACTGGTACTTGCCGCTTAACAACTATCAGAACTGGCTCAAGCAGTGGATTCTTGAGGACCACAAAGAGTGGCGTCCTAACGTGTACGGCCAGTGCAAGTCGTGGCTCGACATGGACCTCCAGCCACGTGCCATGACACGCGACCTCGACTGGGGCATACCCGTTCCGGTTGAAGGAGCAGACGGCAAGGTGCTCTATGTATGGTTCGACGCGCCTATCGGCTATATCTCCAACACCAAGGAGCTGTGCGACGCGCACCCCGAGAAGTGGGGCAAATGGCAGACATGGTGGCAGGATCCTTCGTCTCGCCTTATCCACTTCATCGGCAAGGACAACATCGTGTTCCACTGCATCGTGTTCCCAACAATGCTCAAGGCGCACGGCGGCTACATCTTGCCAGACAATGTGCCTGCCAACGAGTTCCTTAACCTTGAGAACGACAAGATCTCTACATCACGCAACTGGGCTGTCTGGCTCCACGAGTATCTTGTCGACTTCCCTGGCAAGCAGGACGTTCTGCGCTATGTGCTCACTGCCAACGCGCCGGAGACCAAGGACAACAACTTTACTTGGAAGGACTTCCAGGACCGCAACAACAACGAGCTTGTGGCTGTTTACGGCAACTTTGTGAACCGTGCATTGCAGCTCACTAAGAAGTACTTTGGCGGAGTGGTGCCCCAGTGTGGCGAGCTTCAGGACGTAGACCGCAAGGCTATCGAGGAGTTTAAGGACGTTAAGCAGAAGGTTGAGGCTCTGTTGGATACCTTCAAGTTCCGCGACGCTCAGAAGGAGGCTATGAACCTGGCACGTATCGGCAACAAGTATATCACCGACTGCGAGCCTTGGCACGTGGCCAAGACAGACATGGAGCGCGTTAAGACTATTCTCTATATCTCGCTTCAGCTTGTGGCCAACCTCGAGATTGCCTTCGAGCCATTCCTCCCGTTCAGCTCTGCCAAACTGCGTGAGATGCTCAACGTCTCGGAAACCGAGTGGGATCAGCTTGGCAGCACAGAGCTTCTTAAGCCGGGTCATCAGCTTGGCACTCCTGCCTTGCTGTTCGAGAAGATTGAGGACGAGGCTATCAACGCTCAGCTCCAGAAACTCGAGGACACCAAGAAGGCTAACGAGGCAGCATCGTATGTGGCTGCTCCGATAAAGGAGAATGTAGACTTCGAGACCTTCGAGAAGATGGATATACGTGTAGGTCATATCAAGGACTGCCAGAAGGTTAAGAAGAGCAAGAAGCTCCTACAGTTCACCATCGACGATGGTTCGGGCAAGGACCGCACTATCCTCAGCGGCATCGCTGCCTACTATGAGCCAGAGCAGCTCATTGGCAAGGACGTATTGTTTGTTGCCAACTTTGCTCCTCGCAAGATGATGGGCATCGAGAGCCAGGGTATGATTCTCTCGGCTGTAAACTTCGACGGCACCCTTAACGTTACATCTGTACTCGGAAACGTTAAGCCGGGTTCGCAGGTGGGATAAGCCGGCTATACATTAATAATATAATAAAAACGGCAATTACACGTTGTAGATTCGTGTAATTGCCGTTTCTGTTTTTGTATACTTTATATTATTCCTTCTTTCTTAAGCTCCTCGGCTACGGTACACAGTTCGTCGTACCATTCTTGTCCGAAGCGTCTTACAAGCGGACCCTCAAGAAAGCGGTATACGGGCAGACCCAACTCCTTGCCCTTTGCCACAGCGTCGCGGCACACATCCCATTGGTTGTAGTTAATGGCAATGGTTCCGTCCTTGAACTTCTTCTCGCGGATAGGGTAGAGAGCACACGATATTGGCTTGACAAACGAGGTCTTGCCCTGACGGTAGGCACGCTCAAGAGCACAAAGGCAGCATCCATTCTCGTAGCAGGTGAACACGCAGTCCTTGCCGCCAACGATGCTCGTAACGAGGTCGCCGTCGCGGTCGGTATAGGCAACGCCTTGGCGGTCGACTACCGACTGAGCCTGCGCCGACATGTCGCCCCATACTGTGTCCAGCGCATCTTCTATGCCGCCTATCTCGTCGAGGGTTACGGGTGCACCGGCATCGCCCTCAACACAGCAAATGCCCTTGCACTTGTCGAGGTCGCAGCAGAACTGCTCTGTAAAGATATCGGACGACACAAGAATGTTGTTTACATCTATTATCATTGTCTTTATTTTTATTCTTAACTCTTAACTCCACTCTATCGGCTCTTTGCCTTGCTCCTTAAGCCACTCGTTGCAGCGCGAGAAGTGGTGGTTGCCAAACCATCCGCCACGGTTGGCAGACAGCGGCGAGGGATGTACCGACTCGAGTATGAGGTGTTTTGTGCGGTCTATCAGCGGTGCCTTGCTGCGTGCATAGCCACCCCAAAGTATAAAGACAAGGTGGTCGCGTTCGGCAGAGAGGGCACGTATTGCGGCATCGGTGAATCGCTCCCAGCCCTTGCGTTGGTGCGATGCTGCCTGATGGGCACGCACGGTTAGGGTGGCGTTGAGCAGCAACACGCCCTGACGAGCCCAGCGCGATAAGTCGCCCGAAGCCGGAATTGGGGCGCCGAGGTCTTGCTGTATCTCCTTAAAGATGTTCTGCAACGACGGCGGCATAGCCACACCGTCTGCCACAGAGAAGCTCAAGCCCATAGCCTGACCCGGCTCGTGATAAGGGTCTTGCCCTATAATCACTACCTTAATATCGTCGAACGGGCAAAGATTAAAGGCGTTGAAGATGAGCTTGGCAGGCGGATAGCACGTCTGTGTGGAATATTCGTGGCGCACAAAGTCGGCAAGCTGGGCAAAGTAAGGTTGCTCAAACTCAGCTTGCAGACGTTTGTGCCACGAAGGTTCTATCTTTACTTTCATAATAAGTAAGGTGGCGGTAAGGCTTACTTAATCACCTTAACGGTCTTGCCGTTGGCCATCTTCACGATGTTCAGACCCTTCTGCATAGCAGGCAACTCACGGCCAGAGAGGTCGTAGATGCGTGATGCCTTGGCAGAGGCAGTAGATACCGAGTTGATGCCAGTGGCAGATGATGTCGACTCGAACTTGGCTTTAACGTCCATACCAGGACTGAGGAAAACGTGGATATTGCTGAGTTCGGCAACCATCTTGCCGTCCTTTATTGTGGCTTTCATAGTGATGAGCACCTTGCCACCGAGTGCGGCTGCCATATCGCTATTGGTTACAGCAGCCTCAACATCGTTTGTTGTAAGTACAAGTGCGCCGTCCTTCTCCTCAGCCTTGAGGCCTTTGGTTATTGTTACATCGCCAATAATTATATCGCCAAACTTGAACTGCTCGAGCACAAACTGGTATGTGCCGTCGTCCATCTTGCTGAATACTACGGTTGCAGGGTCCGAGTCTTTATCAATTTCAGGTATAGCAGCTCCGGTAATGTCTACTGCTATCTTACCATTAAATGTTGTTGTCTCTACTGCTGTTGCTGCGTTGGCTACCAATGTAACAACCATTGCGATTGCTGAAAGTAAAAATTTCTTCATAACTGTCTTGTTTTTAAAATGTTATAAGTATTGTCTGTCTATTTAATATTTATAGGTGATGTATACTTGGGGGTGTTTGTCGGGAGATGTTTACTTGAGCTTGTATATCAATCCCACACTGCCGTAGATAGGGTATAGCTTCTGCGAGATAGTCTTGAAGTCCTTCTGGAAGATGGCGCTCAATCCCCATGACAGGTCGGCATACATACCCAGACGGCGTGAGAAGTACCAGTCGGCGCCGATGTCGATGCCAAACTGCCAGTGGCGCAAGTCGTCGGTAAAGTCGTAGTCGCCACGTTCGCCCTCCACGTGTCCAAGCTCCACCTTCTGTCCTGTAGGGTTGCCCTCACGCAGATATCCGTCGTAGGCATATCCCGAGAAGTCGTTGGACATAACATAAGAGAAGTAGGGACCAGCCTTAAGGCGCACCTTGTCGGACACGTTGTAGGCTGCCTGGATGGGCATGGTTACCATCCACTGCTCCACTTTAGTCAATACGTTGCCGGTGAACATACCCTCTATCACCTGGTCGCCGTAGCGCATCTCCATGTGGTAGTTCTTAACCTTGGCGTCGGTCTCCATACCCTTGTTCTCGTAGTGGAATCCGGCGATGATGCCCCACTGCGCGGTAAGGGGCTTGTAGGCATCGAGACCTATAAGGCTGTTGTTCTTAAGCTTAAACTTCTCGAGCGAGCGTATCTCGGCAGGCATACCCACCGGAGCCGTTCCGCCGATGTTGTAACCAAGTCGAACTTGGTAGTGCAGGTCGTCGAATATATCTATGCCGAAGCTCTGTACCGCGCACAGCACGAGCATAAGGGCAGAAAGGATGTATCTTTTCATTTCTTGTTGCAGTATAATTGTTTTACTCTTCCATTATCACTTTCACCTCGTCGATGAGCAGCTCGCTGCCCACTGCGCCTACAAACTCGGCACCGCCCACACTCGATGTGAACACAACCGCCATGCTATAGCCGCCTTCAGCAAGCACCTGCGGGTCGAAGTTGGCAATGTATTCAAAGTTCTTGCTGAACTTGTGCCATCCTCCTTCGGTCTTGTCCAACGGCCCAACGAGGGCGAGAGCCACAATCTGCTCGCTTGTCTTTACGTTCGATCCGTCAAGATAGAAGGGTGTGCCGTCTGCCTTGCTGTTGCGGAAGAGCACAGCGTAGATGTCGCCTTGGTCGATGCCCGGCACTTCCTTGCCAGCCTTGTCGGTGATGGTTTTGCCCGGTGTATACTGATAGTAGCCGGTTAAAACCAACGGTTTCTTGTTGACAACGCAGTAGGGTCCGTCGCCAAAGTGGGTCGCTTCGAGTGGCCTTTTAGTAGCCTTATTTGCATCGAACGAACCAGTGAAGAGGTTGCCGGCAGCTATAGGCATCTTGAAAATTGCTCCACCTTCGCCGGTAGAGCGTGTTGTAAGCTTTACGCCTTTGCCCTCGTATCCATTCTCGTAGGGTGCTGTAGGATACTCGTAAGGAGAGGCATTGCCGCCAACGATGGCGAAACCGCTGTTGCCCGAAGCCCAGTTGAGCATGTCGGTGCCGTCTTCGGTCTTGTCGGTCCAGATGTAGTAGCGCTCTCTGTCTGGCTCCATAAGCAGGTTCTCGAAGCTGAACTGGGTAGCTGCCGAGGTCTTCTCGTCAAACCGCACGTTGTATGTCTTCTGCCAAGCGCCATTCTCAGAGGTAACGGTATAGCTCACCACCCCCTTCGAGAAGTCGTGTACAGAGCCGTTGGCAGGCGATATTGTTGCTCCTTCGGTCAGTTGGAATTGTGGTGCAAGGGCAGTGATGTTGGTGCCTTTGCGCACAGAGAATATCACGGTGCGTGCTGTTTCGTTTGTTGTGGCAATGCTGTCTGTTGGCTTGACAAATATCTCGAGTGGATTGTCGGCATGCAGATATGCCATCTCGATGTCACATTCGGCATTAAGGGGTTCGTCCTTAAAGCACGACGTAAGCAGCGAACACGCTGCGGCGGCGAGTACTAAAAGATTGATTTTTGACATTATTGAATATACTTTAAATTGCAAAGATAGGTTATTTTGTGCACTGTACCAAGACTTTTAGTTGTTTTTTGTGGTTCATATTGGATTAACATTTGTCTTAAAAGGAGTTTTGTTGGGGCTGTTTTAGGGTTGTATAGACACTTAAATGTTGCCTCCTATAGTATAAGCCTCTACGACCTAACTTTATTTAACTTGCAAATTTGCTATTGGAAATAGCCCTTCCATAAACCTCACTAACTTTGCAACCGAATCCAATAACAAACAGACAAACTAACTAAAACATCAAAACTAAGGCTTAATTGACTCTAAACAGAGCAACGAAACACGCATAACAGAGCAACGAAACACACAAAAACAATATATAAGTTACTTGATAGTCTTAATCTTTTAAAATTTAAATCTAACATCATGGAGAACGCAAAAATGGTTGCCGCAGTAGCGGCAACCGCTTTTAACGAACAAACTGTATCAACTTTCTATGTGCTCGAACCCTATACGGGTCAGCCGGCAAGGTCGGTGTACGACCTTCTGCCGTCTACAATGCTTAGCGAGCACTTCGCCCTTCGCGAGTTTGTGGTGTCTGGCACAGCCATACGTCACGGCATCGACAACATGCCACCTGATGATGTTGTGGAGCGTCTTGAGGCTTTGTGCTGGGAGGTATTGGAGCCACTGCGCCATAGGTTTGGCAAAATCCGCATAACGAGTGGCTATCGTTGTGCCGAGGTGAACAAGCTTGTTGGTGGCGTGCCTACGTCGCAGCACGTAAAGGGAGAGGCTGCCGACATTAGCGTCGGCAACCTTGATATGGGGCGTAAGATGTACGAATACGTGCGTACCAACCTCGACTTCGACCAACTAATACTCGAGTATAGACGCAAGACGGGGGCTTGCTGGCTGCACGTAAGCTATCGTAGCGACGGCAAAAACCGCAGACAAGCGTTTGAAATTAGGAGTTAGGAATTAGGAGTTACGAGTTGGTTGCAGCTTCGCTGCAATTACGAGTTATGAATTACGAGTTATGAATTACGAGTTATGAATTACGAGTTATGAATTACGAATTATGAATTATGAATTCTCTAATTCTTAATTCATAACTCTTAACTCTTAATCGGCGTAGCCGACAACTCGTAACTCTTAACTCCTAATTCCTAATTCCTTCTTCCACTCTATCGGCAATCGCTACCGGGTCGATGTTGTTAAGGCAGGCATAGTCGCCGCGCAGACATGGGCGGTTGCCATAGATAGAGCATGGACGGCAGGGCATATCGAGCTGAACGGCATCGTCTACCGACTGATTCCATCCCATAAAACCAGCGTAAGGGTGTGTTGCGCCCCACACACTCACGACGCGGGTTCCGCATATTGAAGCCAGGTGCATATTGGCACTGTCCATCGACACCATTGTGTCGAGCTGGCTCATCACTATCATTTCCTGCTGCAACGAGCCGAGCAGAGCCGACACGTTGAGGCAATTCTTATAACGGTTGCACCAATCGTTGAGCACATCCATTTCCTTCTGTCCACCGCCAAACAGCATTATACGGCACGACGGGTGTCGACGTATAATCTCGGCTATCACCATTTCCATTTTCTCGACGGGATATATCTTGCCGCTATGTGCTGCAAACGGAGCTATGCCTATCCACTGCTGAAACATCTTCTTCTCGCCAATGCTGTCGAGCACGGGTCGCAAGTTGGCACCCGTTGGGGGGAAGATTGATTCGAAGTCGAGCTTGACGGGGTAGCCCAACCGTGCCAGCACGTCGGCATAATTCTCGAACGACGTTGGCAACTGCTGCAGCTTCTTGTCTTTTTGTGATACAAGCAGACGGCGCAGACGGCGGTGCTTGTCGATATGCTCCACACGATAGCGTCCCAAGTTGAACCTCATGCGCAGGTAAGACGAGCGCAGGATGTTGTGCATATCGGCAATGGCGGTGAAGTTTTTGGCCACCAAACGGCGGTAGAGGGCATTAAGTCCAGACACTCCGTGGTATTCGCCCTTCAAGTCGGCCTCCATAAACCCAACATTGGGTGCAAGTTCGTCGAAGAAGGGACGGGCAAACGGGCGGCTCAGTACCGTGATGCGTAGGTCGGGATACTGCTTAGCAAGCGAGCTCACCACGGGCACAAGCATAGCAACGTCGCCCATTGCCGAGAAGCGCATTATAAGGAGATGGTCTGTTTTCATTGTTTAGGTTTAGATAAGAGTGTGTGTGCTCTACTTCTTGTAGAGCACAGGGTTTGTTGACGGGTCGTTGTACATCTTCATCTGGCGATAAACCTTCATGTACTTGCGTCCTGCCTCGATGTCGTCCAGCAGCTGGTCGATGGCAAGCGAGAGGTCGCGCTGCTGTTCAAGCAGAACGTCGAGCTTGGCCTTGCACTTCATGCGGTGCTCTTCTGTAGCGTCGGTGCGCTCAGCCTGCTCGCGCATGTGGTAAATCTTGAGGGCGAGGATAGACAGGCGGTCTACAGCCCAAGCCGGGCTCTCGGTGTTGAGGCGAGCGTCTGGCTGTATGTTTACGTCGCTGTACTTCTGACGGAAGTACGAGTCGATTTGCTCAACGAGGTCGGTACGGTCTTGGTTAGAGCGGTCGATGCGGCGCTTCAACGACAGAGCCTCCACCGGGTCGATGTGCGGGTCGCGGATGATGTCCTCGAAGTGCCACTGCACAGTGTCTATCCAGCACTTAAGGTAGAGACGGTTCTCTATCTCGTCGCGCTCGTATGGGTTATTGATAGGAGTCTCGATGTCGTCCTTAATGTGATAGTCGGCGATAGCCTTGTTGAAAATGTGGTTGCAAAGTTCTGAGAATGACATATTCTATAAGAGTTTGTTATTAATATTAAGATTTAGGGTGTAACAGTTGTCTCTTTGTTGTTATTATGCAAAGATAGTGCAAACCGAATGCAGAATATCAAGCTTGCTTGAATATTATGCTGAGGTGCAGCCTATTTTATGCAAATATAAGGTAAAACAGGCAAACTGCCAAATAATGAACGGCTTTTTGGTGTTTTTTTATTGAAAAAGGCATAAAGTAGCTTGATGTTAGCAATCTATTTGCTATTTGAAGAGTTCGGAGTGCGAACCGAGTCTAACAAGTTCTACTATGTCATCGTCTATCCATATCAAAAGAAAGTCGTCCTCAATATGACACTCCATACAACCTTTATAATTTCCCTTTAGAAAATGAGGCTTGTTTTCTTTTGGTATAGGTTGTTCGTTAGCCAACAATTTAAGAACCTCAAGCAATGCTTGCATCTTTGTTGGCTGTTTGGAGTAGCGTTTTAAATCCTTCTTGTATTTTGTTGTAGGAATAAGCTTTCTCATACTCCACAAGATTTTAGCATAGCTTCAATGCTGCTTAGATCAACTGTTTCTGTTATATCTGCTCCATTTCTTATTGAGTCGGCATGTCGTGTTGCTTCTTCTATGGCAGCTATTGTTTCATCATTAGGCTCGTTGTCGTCCATAGCCTCAATAGTGTCTGTTGTTGAGATAGGGACAATCTTGAAGTTTCCGAAAATCTTTGATTTCAGAACAACATCCATACCTTTTCTTGCCATTTCAAGGAAGTGGTTTTGGTTGGATTCAAATTCGTTTATAGTAATGACATTCATAAGTGACATTTTTAGAGGTTATTACTAATTTATGCAAAGATACTATTTTGTATTGAATTAGCAATCCGCAAAGCCAAAAATGTTGGTATAAGGCAAACGCCCAGTAAGGGCAGTGGCGCTTGTTTGTAGCGTTTAAGCCTTTACTGGGCGTATGTTATAAAGTGATAGTTTTACTTTACGGTGATGAGATAGTAGTTCTTCTTGCCACGCTGAACGAGCAGGTACTTGCCGTCGATAAGGTCGTCGGCAGTAACCACGCGGTCGAAGGCAGCGAGCTTCTCCTTGTTTAGCGATACGCCTCCGCCCTGAACGAGCTTGCGCATCTCGCCCTTTGAGCCGAATATCTTGACCTCGTCGCGGGTGAAGATGTCTACAGCCGGCTGTCCGAGCTGGTCCTTGTCGAGTGTGAAGTGAGGCACACCCTCGAAGATAGAGAGCAGTGTTGCCTCGTCAAACTTCTGCAGAGTCTCCTTTGTTCCCTTGCCGAAGAGTATGCTTGAAGCCTCCTGAGCTGTCTCGAGGTCCTCACGCGAGTGAACCATTGTTGTAACCTCCTCAGCCAAGCGCTTCTGCAGGATGCGGCGGCCTGGGTCTTCCGAGTGCTCGGCTATGAGCGCGTCGATAGTCTCCTTGTCGAGGTCGGTGAATATTTTGATGTACTTCTCAGCCTCCACGTCGCTAACGTTGAGCCAGAACTGGTAGAAGGCGTACGGTGTGGTGCGCTGCGGGTCGAGCCATACGTTGCCGCTCTCGGTCTTGCCGAACTTCTTGCCGTCGCTCTTTGTGATAAGCGGGCAGGTAAGGCAGTAGGCCTCGGCGTCGTTGCCAAGGGTGCGGTGTATAAGCTCTGTACCAGTGGTCATGTTGCCCCACTGGTCGTTGCCGCCGAGCTGAAGGCGTATGCCGTACTTCTGATACTGATAGAGGAAGTCGTAGCCCTGTAGCAACTGGTATGTGAACTCGGTGAAAGACAGTCCGTCGCGTGCCTCTCCGTTGAGACGCTTCTGTACAGAGTCCTTAGCCATCATATAGTTCACGGTGATGTGCTTGCCCACCTCGCGGGCAAAGTCGAGGAAGGTAAAGTCCTTCATCCAGTCGTAGTTGTTCACAAGCTCTGCCTTGTTGGGGTCTGAGCTGTCGAAGTCGAGGAACTTAGCCACCTGCTTCTTGATAGCCTCCTGGTTGTGGTAGAGGGTATCCGAATCGAGGAGGTTGCGCTCCTGGCTCTTGCCCGAAGGGTCGCCAATCATACCTGTTGCGCCGCCCACAAGCAGATAAGGCTTGTGTCCGCAACGCTGCAGATGACGCAGCATCATGATGCCGCATAGATGGCCAATGTGCAGAGAGTCGGCAGTTGGGTCGGTGCCCAGATACGCAGACACCATGTGGGTATTGAGATATTCCTCAGTACCGGGCATAATCTGCGCGAGCATGCCGCGCCAGCGCAGTTCTTCAACGAAATTTTTTGCCATTGTTATATATGTTTTAACTGATGTTTTGGGTTGTTGGGGGCTTGGGGATGGGGTAGGTGCTGTAGGTTTGGTAGGTGGGAGGAAACTCGTAATTCCTAACTCTTAACTCCTAATTCCATAGGGCTCTTCGAGCATTATGGCACCGGGTCGTACCCCGATCCGCCCCATGGGTTGCACCTTAGTATGCGCCAGATGGATAGCGCCATACCCTTAAAGAAGCCGTGTTTAAGGAGGGCTTGGCGTGCGTATTCCGAGCAAGTGGGCTGGAAGCGGCACGATGCCGGGGTGTATGGGGTTATAAACTTCTGATAGAAGATGATGGGTTGTACCGTAAGCCAAGCCAAGAAGCGTGAGAGGCTGCGTAGAATCTGCTTTATATCCATATCTGCGTGGGCTTTATATCCATATCAGCGTGGACTTTGACGTTTTACATCTGCTTAGAGGCATCAGCCTTGGGGGTTAGGGCATAAAGCTTCTCCCTAAGTCGGTTGAGCAGACTCGTCATACGCTGTTCTACCTCAGCCGTGTCGAGCATGCGGTCGGCAGTCCAGATAAAGCACATGGACAGCTTTAGGTGTCCAGCCTTGTCAAGCTCGTTTGTAAGGATGTGCTTGTTGAGGCGGTAAGCCTCGCGCACTTGGCGCTTGATGCGGTTGCGCTTGACGGCACGCTTGAAGAATCGCTTTGGCACGCTTACCATCATCTGTGCCATAGGCTCTTTCTGCGGTGCTGGCTGCTCATCCGGCTGCGCCACGGGTTCGCCATCGTTCTCGCCCCTATCTTCAGCCATGTAGACCACACGGAGCGGCGATGCCGTCATAGCCTTAGAGCCGCCTCCGCGAAAGAGCCGGTCTATCTGCTTCTTGCTGTTGATGCGCTCCGATTGAGGGAGTGAGAATGTTGGTGAAGTCATTTCCTTGTTTTACTTGTTTACTCGTTTACGTACAGCATGCCTCTGGCATGCCATGCTTGAGCTACTTGTCGTTCTCAAGATACCAGCGCAGAGCTGCTGTCATCGAAGGATGTTCCTTTGTAGGAGCCTGGAGGTCGAGACGGAATCCCTCGTCTTCCACAGCCTTTGCTGTAGCCGGGCCGAATGTGGCGATGCGCACGTCGCCCTGGTTGAATCCGGGGAAGTTCTTTGTAAACGCCTTGATGCCGGTGGGGCTGAAGAACACGAGCATATCGCAGTCGAATGTCTTAGCTTCCTCTTCGGTAAAGTCGTTGCTCACGGTGCGGTACATCACACACTCCTTGTGGTTGAGCTTCTTGGTGTCGAGCAGTCGCTGCACGTCGTCGTTGTGCACCGAGCTCAGCGGCACGAGATACTTCTCGGTCTTGTGCTTAACCATAGTGGGGAGGAGCGAGTCAATCTTGCCAGTATTTCCGAAGAAAACCTTACGCTTGCGGTACTGTACGTACTTCTGTATATAGAGCGCAATAGTCTCGGTTACGCAGAAGTACTTCATATCTTCCGGGATAGTGATGCGCATCTCCTTTGCCAACTTAAAGTAGTTGTCTATTGCGTGACGCGATGTAAATACCACAGCGGTGAAATCCAAAAGTCCGATTTTCTGCTGGCGGAACTCCTTTGTGCTTAGTCCTTCAACCTTGATGAAGGGGCGGAAAACGAGTTCTACACCGAAGTCATTGGCAATGTCGTAGTAAGGCGACTTTTCGCTCGATGGTTCGGGCTGGGAAATCAAGATTTTCTTTATCATTTGTCTATCTAATATATATATATCGTGAATGTATGTATGCTATGTCAGAAATTCACTTTCAGACAGTTGCCTATAATGTCGAGTACACCTAACAACATCATGAGAGGCAATAGTTCAAGCGTGCAAAAGTACAAAAAAATCTGCAAAGAATGGCCCGAATGTCTGAAAAAGATGATGTACGACTTGTAAAGTGCCAGCATTTTGAACAATGCTATCACCGCACCGGTACAAACAAGCGTTGTTTCAACCGGCACTTCGAAATAGGCTTGCAGCATAACCGCAGGGAATATGCACACGCCCTCCATAGCCAGGAGGAAGAGGTACGACTTCATCCAGATGTCGTTGAGACGCCTGTCGAAGAACACCCAGCCCGTTATCCAGTATGCTGCCGACTTAAGCAGCACGTAGGCAAGATTGATAAGCGCAAAGACGCCTATCACCTGATATTGGTCGATGATGAAGGTGTCGGTTACGCGTATCTGTACGTGGAAGAAGTAAACCAATGCGAAGAGCAGACAGCTCTGCAGCACGAAGAAGAACTGCACGCGCACCTCTCCCGACGTCTCGGTGATGCCCGATGTGCGCTCGTCGTGCGGCGGCCGGAAGAAGTGGCGGGCTTGCTTGTATACAAACCTCTTCGACTTGGCGAAGGCTATTGCGGCGATGATGAAGCAGAACAGCAACAAGCCGGTGATGACATTGTCGCGTGCTATGCTGTAGGGCACCGGGTCGCCGGCAACGCCTTGGCGTCCTCCGAAGAGCTCGGGGTTGAAGTAGGGCTGTCCGTGCAGAAACGAGTCGCCCTGAAACTCGGGCATGCTTACGTCGCGCCACGAGCGTCCAGCCGTATGTCCGGGCAGATGCAGCGTGTCTGGCTGCTGACTCCACGTTATCTCCGACGGCTTGATGTTGGCCTGTATTGCCGAGTCTTGCTGTTCGGGTGTGGCGTTTTTAGGCAGCCACGACAACACCTGGGCAGGCGTAAGCTGGTGGTGCTGCCTTGGTGTGGCAGCGCCGCCCACTTGTCCGTCCTCGTTGAGGATAATCTCCTCGGTGTGTATGGAGTCAGAAGCGAGAGTGTTCATCTTATCGAATTAATGGTTGTTCGTTACAGTCCGAATTCTTTCTTGATATCGTCCACGCGGTCAAGCTTCTCCCAGGTAAAGAGTTCCACCTCCATAACCTTGGTCTCGTGGTAGCGTGATGTAAAGGTCTTCTTAACCACCTCGTTCTTGCGGCCCATGTGTCCGTAGGCTGCAGTCTCGCGGTACATAGGCTGGCGCAGCTTGAGCGAGCGCTCTATGGCCTTAGGACGGAGGTCGAACAGCTTGCTTATCTTCTGTGCAATCTCGCCGTCGCTCATCTTTACGTTAGAGCGTCCGTAGGTGTTGACGTAGATGTTTACAGGCTCTGCCACGCCGATGGCATAGCTCACCTGAACCAGCATCTCGTCTGCCACACCGGCAGCCACCATGTTCTTGGCGATGTGGCGGGTAGCGTATGCAGCCGAGCGGTCTACCTTGGAAGGGTCCTTGCCCGAGAAGGCTCCGCCGCCGTGGGCGCCCTTGCCGCCGTATGTGTCTACGATAATCTTGCGGCCTGTAAGACCAGTGTCGCCGTGAGGGCCACCGATAACAAACTTGCCTGTAGGGTTGACAAAGTACTTGATGTCGTCGTTGAACAAGGCGAGTACCTTTTCGCTGTGTATCTCCGCCTTGACGCGCGGCATAAGGATGTTGAGCACGTCGTCCTTAATCTTGGCAAGCATGCGCTCGTCGTCGTCGTCAAACTCGTCGTGCTGTGTCGACACAACGATGGTGTCGATGCGCTGTGGGATGCCCTCTTCCGAGTATTCTACCGTAACCTGGCTCTTCGAGTCGGGACGCAGATAGGTCATCTCCTTGCCTTCCTTGCGTATGTCGGCAAGCACCTGCATGATGTGCTGTGCCAGGTCGAGTGTTACGGGCATGTAGTTCTCGGTCTCGTTGGTAGCATAACCGAACATCATACCCTGGTCGCCGGCGCCCTGCTCGTCTTCCTCGGCACGGCTTACGCCACGGTTGATGTCGTCGCTCTGCTCGTGTATGGCTGTAAGCACGCCGCACGAGTTGCCGTCAAACTGATACTCCGACTTCGAGTAGCCAATCTCGTTGATGGTCTTGCGTGCGATAGTCTGCAGGTCGATGTACACACCCGAGCGCACCTCGCCCATGATTACTACCTGACCGGTTGTTACAAACGACTCGATAGCGCAGTGTGCGTTGGCGTCGTAAGCCAGGAACTGGTCGACGAGAGCGTCCGAAATCTGGTCGGCTACCTTGTCAGGATGGCCTTCTGAAACTGATTCTGATGAAAAAAGATAATTCATTTTTTCCAATTTTTAAATTTAAAAAATTAGTGGAAAAACACCAATTACCGCTGCATAGCCAACCTTCCGTCATTATTGGCGGCACGCTGATGTATGGAGCGTGACGTACAGAAAGCCGTGCTTATGCCTTGCAGTTTTAGCATTTTTTAGTGTGGTTGCAAGCAGCCAAATTCTTCCACATAGTTATACTTATAATGAAATCGGGTGCAAAGGTACTGCAAAAAAATGACGTGGCGAAATTATAAGGGGCTTATTTGTGGTTTGTTGGGGGATTATTTATATTTCGTGTAGTATCTTGGCTTGTCACATACTATAATACATACTATAATACATACAATATCAATATAAAAGATAAAGAGTTGCTAAAAATAGTGACAAATCTGCCAGTATCGGCGTATTTCGTTGATTATCAGCGGTATATCGGCTGTCACATTGACCTTGCACAGCCCCCTATGTGCCATGCCATCTAACAGCCACCAACACCAATGTGCCAGCCTAAATCTCGCAGCTTGCCCTCATCCCTCTTATGGAACGGCGAGCTTCTGCTTGCCGGGCAAGCGAGGACCTTCCTACAGATACCGCAAGCAAGGCTGGATTGTGGCGTTATAAAGGGTGGATTGTGGTGTAATAAAGGCTGTATTGCATCATTACAAAGGCTCGGTAACACCATTACCGAGCCTTTGTAACGACACCTGGCTAACCTCCCGTGGACACCTGGCAGATGCATAGCATACATATGGCAGATACCCTGCTACATCACCACTATAAAGACCTATATGTGACAGCCTCTAACTATCTGTATATCAATGCGGTAGGCGAAAACATGGCACATTGGCACTTAATTTCTTCAAACAAACTTTTTGTTCAACAAATAATGGAGTAATACAAACTGTAGTTTATCGAGAAGGTTGGCGTCCTGATGTTCGTGTAATGAACGTGTAATATATGATTAGTGTAATGAGCGTATAATATTTTATCGTGTAATGGACGTTAATGTTTCTATCGTGTAATGGACGTATAATATATGGCTCGTGTAATGAACGTATAATATTTAGGCGACCGCCCCTTTTGTACTTGTGGTTCCTTTACTTGTAGTTCCCACAGAACTCACAGACTACACAGAAGCCTACGGGCTTAAGCTTTTCGAATCCACAGAATGGCCTACGCTTCGCGAGGCAGGAACTCACGGAAATGAAGGCTATATATTACAAGCAATCATTTCTGTGCCGTCTGTCGTATGACGCGCAGCGTCTATACGCTCTGTGGATTCGAGAAAAAATAAGCCCGTAGGCTTGTGTGTCGTCTGTGAGTTCTGTGGGAACTACAAGTAAAGGAACCACAAGTACAAGAGGGGCGGTCGCCTAAACATTATACGTCCATTATACGAATCATAAATTATACGTTCATTACACGAACCAAATATTACACGTCCATTACACGAATATACATCAGCCCTAATTAATCCGTCAAGTCTACATGGTTCACCATAACGTCCTCATGCAGGAAGATGCGTGCCGTCTCGCTGAACCTCTCCTCGCTCTCCGTGGTAAGGTATCGGCAGGTGCCGCCCTTGGTGATGTTGCTTTCCATTTCGGGATGACGCTCCAGGTAGTTCTGCAGCGACTCTGCCACGTATGTGCCCTGCGACATGATGCGCACCCCGTCGGGGATGTTCTTCACCACCGACGACATAAGCAGGGGGTAGTGGGTGCAGCCAAGGATGATGGTGTCGATGTCGGGGTCCTTGCGCATCAGTTGGTCGATGCGCTTCTTTACGAAGTAGTCGGCACCGGGCGAGTCGGCCTCGCCAGCCTCCACAATAGCCGCCCACAGCGGACAAGCCACTCCCGACACCTCGATATCCGGAAACAGCTTCTTTATCTCCAACGCATACGACTGGCTCTTTATCGTGCCCTCCGTAGCCAGCACACCCACGTGGCGCGAGCGCGTGAGCGACCCTATGACCTCTGCCGTAGGGCGAATGATGCCGAGCACGCGGCGCGAGGGGTCGAGTTGCGGCAGGTCGCGCTGCTGAATGGTGCGCAGAGCCTTAGCCGATGCCGTGTTGCAGCCAAGTATAACGAGATGGCAACCCATGGCAAACAGCTTAAGCACCGCCTGTCGCGTAAACTGGTATACCACCTCAAACGAGCGTGAGCCGTAGGGCGCGCGCGCATTGTCGCCAAGGTACATATAGTCGTACTGCGGCAGCAACTGCCGTATGCCGTGCAACACGGTCAGTCCGCCGTAACCGGAGTCGAATACTCCGATTGGACCGGGTGATTTTGGAAAGTTCATTGTTGGCATTATTTTATTGCTTCTTTTATTGCCTCCGTGGCATCCTCGCCCAGCTCGGGGTCGATATACGGGCAAGCGTCGTTGTCGGTGTTGAGCACAAGGATGTAGCCATGCTCTTTGCCAACACGGGCCACAGCCTCGTTAAGCTTGCGCTTTACTGGAGCTAAGGCGTCGGTCTCCGCCTGCTTCAAGAGGCGCATGGCGTCGTTCTTGAAGGCGGTGTTCTTCTCCATAAGCTCCTGAAGCTCTGCCTGGCGCTTGCGCAGAATAGACGGCACAAGGTCGCGCTGAACCTCAAGAAACTCCTCGTACTTGTCGTTAAACTCCTTTTCAGAGCGCTTCATCTCGGCATCATACTTAAGGCGTAGGTCGTCCACGCTGCGTTTGGCAAGCTGATAGTCGGTCATGGATGTCAGTATGGCGTTGTAGCTGAAGTAGCCCATACGCACTTGTGCGCTCGCTGCAAGAGGGAGCACAAACATAAGGAATACAAATAAAAGCTTCTTCATATAATGGTGGTGTTAGTATAAAACAAAACGGGGGAGCATGACAATCACTTGCCGTACCTCCCCCAAAATAGATGGATTTAAAACATCCCGTACAGCCAACTTACTTCTTTGTAGCAGCTGCGGGTTTGTTGAGCTGGGCCTTAACCTCAGCTGTAACGTCCTTGCTCAGTGTGTCGCTGATGTAAGGTATGCCGCTTGTTACGTCCATGATGTACACATAGCCGCCAGCCTTGCCTACAGCCTTGATAGCCTCTACAAGCTTGTTGGTGATAGGGCCAATCTTTTCCTGCTGCAGCTTGCCGAGAGCCTGCTGGTTGTCCTGGGCTGTCTGCTGAATCTTCTGGTACATCTGCTGGAGCGATTCCTCAGTCTCCTTCTTCTTTGTCTCGTTCATTGTTGAGGCGCTCTTGTCGTAGTCCTGAGCCTTGCGCTGCAACTCGTCCTGCATAGCCTTGAGGTCGTTGTCGTACTGCTTGGCAGCTGCCTCTACCTCGCCGCGTGCCTTGATAAACTCAGGCATCGACTGCATGATTTCCTGTGCATTGACGTGTCCGAACTTCTGTGCGAATGTTGCCAATGGCATGCACAGCATAAGCATTAAAATAAGCTTTTTCATTGTTTTCTTGTTTGTTATTTTATTGTTAATATTATCTTAAACTATTGTTAGGTGTCGAGCATTGAATTGCCAACCAATTCAAAACTCTTAAATTCGTCATCGGCTGTAAGCCGACAACTCCTAATTCCTAATTCAAAACTCCTAATTCTAATTCCCGTATCCCAGTTTCTGCAACACTTCGTTGCTGATATCTATCTTAGGCGAACCGAAGATTATGCCGGTGTCCGACGCGCGGTCGAGCACAAGCGAGTAGCCACGCAGCTCGGATATCTCCTTGACGGCGGTGTATATCTCCTCCTGTATAGGCGACATAAGGCTCTCGCGCTTCTTGAAGAGCTCGCCCTCCGGTCCGAAGTACTTGCGCTTGAGGTCGCTCGCATCCTTCTCCTTCTTCATTATGGCCTCTTGGCGTGTCTTCTTCTGTTCGGCAGATAGGAACACCATCTCGTTCTGGTAGTTCTTGTACATGGTGGACGCCTCTGTGTTGAGTGCCTCCACCTCTGCCTGCCACTTCTTCGACACCTGGTTGAGCTGCTCGTTGGCACGCTCGTAGGCGGGTATGTTCTTAAGGATGTACTCCATGTCGAGGAGCGCAAACTTCTGTGCGCTTGCCGTCAGTGCCGTAATGGCAAAGAGGCATATCAGCATTAATTTCTTCATAACCTAATTCTTAATTCAAAATTGAACAATTCCTAATCGGCTCCAAGCCGATAACTCCTAATTCCTAACTCCTAATTCGTAATTCTAACAGCTCTCGGCTGTTAGAATTCCTGTCCGAGGATGAAGTGGAACTGTGCTCCGCCTCTTGTGCCGAACACCTTGTCGAAGCCGTAAGCCCAGTCGATACCCATAAGGCCCACCATCGGGAGGAAGATGCGCACACCTACACCGGCAGAGCGCTTCATGTCGAACGGGTTAAACTTCTTGGTCTCGGTCCAGGCGTTACCACCCTCAACGAAGCCGAGGCCGTAGATAGTGGTGTTGCCAAGGAGGAACGGATAGCGAAGCTCAAGCGACATGCGGTCGTAGGCATAGCCCTCGTAGCCGTAAGGTGTGAGCGAGCCATTCTCGTAACCTCTCAAGCCGATGGTTTCCTCGGCGTATGATGTAGAGTAGCCCGACATACCGTCACCACCCATGTAGTAGGTCTCGAACGGCGACTTCTTCCACTTGTTGAAAGAGCCGAGCAATCCAAACTCGACACGTGTCATAAGCACAAGACACTTCTGACCACCGGTTAGGGCGGTGAAGGTGCGGCCCTTGAACTTCCACTTGTGATACTCTACCCAGCGATACTTCTCCTGCTGCTCCTTGTTGTAGGTAGCCGACTTAGAGTTGGTGGCGAGGTGCTCGTAGTCCTTGCCGTCCCATACCGACCATGGCGGGGTAATCGTAACCGATGCCTGGAACTCTGAGCCACGGCGTGGGAAGAGCTGGTTGTCGGTAGATGTACGCGACAGCTGGATGCTGAGGTTGAGGTTGTTAGAGTTTCCGTTGGTCATGAGGAAGTAGCTCCAGTTCTTCAGCATATAGCGTGTGTACGACAGCGAGAGCGACAGCTGGAAGTAGTCGTCTGGCCAGCGCAGCTGCTTGCCCCATCCGAGCGACAGACCGAACAGCTTGATATACTTGTCGGGGTCGTAGAACGACTCGTAGTTGTTGTAGCCGCCATAGTTGCCGTAGCCGTACATATAGTTGTAGTAGTTGTTGAAGTAGCCACTGTTGTAGTAGTTGCTCGACACGTCGGTCTGCTTAGAGAAGTAGGCTCCAACCGAGAACTGTATCGGGCGCTTGCCTCCAAACCAGTTGGTAGAGTAGGAAGCGTTGTACGACTGGTAGTAGGTACCGTTGGTCTGTGCTCCGAGCGACAGCACCTCGCCGTCGCCGATAGGCATGATGCCACGGTGCTCCTTGTTCTTGTTGAAGAGGTTGCGCATAGAGAAGTTGTTGAGCTTCAATCCGATGCGGCCTATCACGCCAGTCTGTCCCCAACCGAGCGAGAACTCAATCTGGTCGTTCGACTTCTGCTCGAGGTTGTAGTTGATGTCCACCGTACCGTTCTCTGGGTCTGGCTTTGGATCTGGCACAATCTTCTCGGGGTCGAAGTGGCCCATTGACGCAATCTCACGAACCGAGCGTTGCAGCGACTCCTTAGAGAAGAGGTCGCCCGGCTTGGTACGCAGCTCGCGGCGCACCACATTCTCGTAGAGGCGGTCGTTGCCGTTGATGCGCACGTGGTTGACGTGGGCCTGAGGTCCCTCGAAGATACGCATCTCGAGGTCGATAGAGTCGCCCACGATGTTCACCTCTGTAGGGTGCAGCGAGTAGAACATGTAGCCGTTGTTCCAGTAGTTGTTGCCCACGGCGTCGTCGTCCTCTGTAAGGCGCTTGTTCATGAGCTTCTGGTTGTACACGTCGCCCTTCTTCATGCCGAGCACGGCAGATAGATAGTCCGAGTTGTATATGGTGTTGCCCACCCAGCGTATGTTGCGCACGTAGTATTTCTTGCCTTCGTCTACCTTGATGTAGATGCTGACGTGCTTGTTGTCTACGTTCCACACCGAGTCGCTCACGATGACGGCGTCGCGGTAGCCATTCTCGTTGTACTTGTCGATAAGCTTCTGCTTGTCGGCCTTCCAGCGTTCGGGGGTATACTTCTTGGCTTTGAGGAAGGAGCCAAGTGTGCCTGCCTCGTGTGTCTTGGCAAAGGCGCCCTTGCGCAAGAAACCGCCCTTGATCTTGCCGTCGCTAAGAGCCTTGTTGCCGTCGATGGTGATGGTGCGCACCTTCATCTTCTCCTTCTTGTCGATGATGACATCAAGAATAACCTGGTTTTTCTGTGCCACGTCGTCGCGTTGCACTATCTGTATGTCGGCATTCTTGAAGCCCTTGTCGTCGAAGTACTTCTTGGCGAGCAGCTTGGCGCGGTCTATCATGTTGGGCGTTATCTGCGCGCCCTTAAGCAGTCCGAGCTTCTCCTCCATGTCGGTGCGTTCCGACTTCTTCAGTCCGACGTAGTTGATGGTTGACACACGTGGGCGCATCTGCAAGTGGATGTGCAGGTAAGCCTTGTCGTGCACAAGCGAGTCGACCGAAATAGACACCTCCGAGAACAGGCCGTACTTCCAGTAGTGCTTGATGGCATCGGTTATCTGGTCGCCCGGCAGCTCTATCTCCTCGCCTATGGTAAGGCCTGAGATGCCGGTGAGCATATAGTCCTCGTATCCCTCGGCTCCCGACACGGCAAGACCGGCAACGGTCACGGTACGCGGTGTGCCGGCATACGAGATGTCCGGGTAAACTATTTTGTCCTGCGCCTTAGCAATGACGCTGCATGCAAGGATGCAGAGTGTGGTCAACACCTTTGTAATGTTCATTGGTCTATCTTATTGTTATATTTGTCTTCTTCTTGATGTTTTAGGGGGATTTACTTAGCCTCTTCTATCTGTGCGCCGGTCTTTCCGAATCGGCGTTGGCGTTGCTGATAGTTGGCAATGGCTCGTTGTAGTTCTTCCTCGCTGAAGTCGGGCCAGAAGGTGTCGCAGAAGTACAGCTCCGAGTAGGCTATCTGCCACAAGAGGTAGTTGCTTATGCGCTCTTCGCCTCCGGTGCGTATAAGGAGGTCGGGGTCGGGCATAAAGGCTGTAGCCATGTGCTGTGCAATCGTGTCCTCGTTGATGTCGGCAGGGTTTAGGGTTCCTGCCTTAACCTCGTTGGCTATCTGTCGGGTAGCCTCGGTTATCTCCCAGCGCGACGAGTAACTTAAGGCTATAACCATAGTCATGGCTGTGTTGGCAGCAGTGTGCTCCTCGGTCTCGTGAAGCTTCTGCCTAACCTCCTCGGGCAGACGCTTAAGGTCGCCTATAACGCGGAACCGCACGTTGTTCTTCATAAATATATCGTCCTCAAGCGATGTGAGCACAAGGCCCATAAGTGCAGCCACCTCGGTAGCGGGGCGGTTCCAGTTCTCGGTAGAGAAGGTGTACAGCGTAAGATACTTCACGCCGAGACGTGTACACTCGGATGTGATGCGTCGCACGGTGTCGACACCAGCCTGATGTCCGAAGCTGCGTGGCTTGCCCTTTTCGGCAGCCCAGCGTCCATTGCCGTCCATGATGATGGCTATGTGCTGTGGTATGTTGTTAGTATCGAGTTGCATATTGAGTGGATATGTTTTGTTAATCGTCGTCGTTGTGGCAAGTTCGGCATTTGGGCATGAAGCTGTACGTCAGAGTTAGTTGCAATGCCGAGAAGCAGTCGGTGTTCTTAAACATTCCGGTGCTCTGTATGCCGTAGGGGTCGGCTATGCCGTCGAGCTTGTCGTTTAGCGAGAAGTGCATAGCCCATTCGATGCCGAGGTTAAGGCGTGGTGCCACCTTATACTTTATGCCCAAGCCGAGGGGCAGGTTGGCTGTAAACACGTTGCCCGTGGGTGTTGATGCGTAGGTGGTGCCTATGCCGGCAAATATGAAGGGTGTAAGACGTTGTGCTCCGCGGTAGTCGTTGCCGGTGCCGTATGGCCAGAAGTTGTACTCGTAGGTGGCGCTGAGGTCTACCAGGGTGGTAGAGAAGTCGTACTGCGTGTCTTGATATTGTGGCAGATACGTCTTTACGTCCTTGGACGACCCCTTGAGCTTGCCGTACGATGCCGCGAGGCGAAGGTCCATATATGGGTTTATTACACGGCGAAGCATAAGCGATGCCGAGGGCTGCATATTGTGCAGGATGCTGCCGTTGAAGTCGCCCTCGTAAGCCATAAGGCCAACTCCGCCGCCTATCTCCATGCGATATTCGTAGTCGGTCTGCGCATTGGCAGGCACAGACGCGATAGATAGCAGCAGTGCCGTGAGCACTATGTTGAGGGTTTTCTTCATTCGTTTTTTTCTTTATTGTCGCTGTCTGCGAGCCTTAGGTCAGGCAGCGCGATGTGTTAGAAGCTTGTCTGCTCGTGCTTCCAGCCGAGGCGGTTGACGCGTCCGCGCCATGTCATGCCGTTCTTGGCATTGACAAGCCACAGCACGTTGCTTTGGTCGGCAGCCACAGCGTAGGCAGCTGCAGAGCCGTTGGCGGTCTCGCCGGTGGCAAAGTCGTCGGGCAGAACTATTGTTGTAGTGTCGGCATACCATGTAATGCCGTTGTCGAGCGACTTGTATGTTGTGGGCTTCTCGCCTTCCTTGCAGCCCACAAGCAGCAGACGGCTGTCGTAGTAGAGGGCAGAGATGCCGCTCAGCATCGGTGCTGTGTGCTTGTTCTGCTGGTCTACGGTGTAGTATAGCCACGGCTGGTTGTCGCTGTTGTCGGCACCCTCGTCTATCTTGCCCCAGATGAGTGGGGTGGTGTCGGTGGGGTGCTGGCTCTTGTCGCGTGTGCCTATAAGCAGCACGCGGTTGGTAAGGCTGTTGGTCTTGACAGGCATCGACACGTAGGCTGTCTCGTCGGTAGGCAGGAGCGACAGCTCGTCGTCTATGGTGCTGACTACCCATGTGCTGCCGTTGTCGGCAGACGCCATAAGGCGGCCGTCGGCTGCATATCCGTAAAGGCGGAACTGGCTTGCTGCCACAAGACGGGTTATGCCGGATGCTGTAGCCACTGTGGTCCATGTGCCGCCGTCGGTGGTGCTCATTATGTTGCCGCCGTCGCTAAGATATACAACGCCCTCTTTTGCCACAACGCTGCGGTAGGTGTCGGCAGCAAACAGGGTGTTCGACTCGTTCCAGCCGTTGCCCTCGCTTACGAAGAGGCGTGTCTGTGTGCCGTCGGTACCAAAGAGCAGCATCTTGTTGCCCAATGCTATGGCGCGCACAGCCTTGAGAGCCTTGAGAGCCTCGCATACGGGCATGGCATGCCATGCAAACGAGTCGGCAAACTCCTTATGCACGTTGACGTGTACCTTGTACTTGCGTATGCCAGCCATCGAGTTGCTGTATACCTGGAGCTCGCGGTCTTGCGAGAAGTCGAGCGAGTCGGTTGTTGTTACGTATTTCAGTGTGTCGCTGTCGACATTCTTTATCACCACCACACCCGAGTTGACGCTCGATACCGAGCATAGAAGCTTGGCAGCGTCGACGCCGCAGGGCAGCGAGTCGGGATTGTAAATCTCGCACTTTATCTGGTCGATGTAGAACTTGTAGCTACTTAGTGTGAGGTCTTTGATGACGAGGCTGTCGCCACCGGTCGATGACTTTACGTGCACATACTGCTTGCCCGAAGAAATGGAGAAGCTTGTTATGGCACTATCATCGTTGTATGTGTAGTTGTCGTCGGTGCTGAGGCAGGATGCCAGCACAAATACTGTTGCAAACAGCAGGAACAAAGCTGCGAACTTACTTTTCATTATACTCTGACTTATTGTTTTTAGCTGCAAATTTAAGCAGAAATCCGCAAATAAGGCTACTTTTAGGACTATAATTATGCAAATTATTGATTAATAGAGGTATTTTTAAGGTTGTTTAGTGTTTACGTGTGTCGATATGTACGCCAATGGACTTAAAAAGGTATGAACACAAAAATCCGCAAAGCCGAACCTATATTATATATATAATGTATAGGAACCGCTTTGCGGATTGGGTTTATAGCCGGTTGGCTATGCTATGCTTTACTCTGGCAAAATCATTACGGTGATGTGGTTGCCAGCCTTGTTAAACTCCTTGACGAAGTTGCAGATATCCTGCGGTGTGAGAGCCTCGACGATCTTGACGTAGTCGCTGTGCGAGTCGAATCCGTATTGAGTGTTCTCGGCAAGTACACCAAGCCAGTAGCCGTTGGTCTTAACCTGGTCGCCGTTCTGCTTGAGGACAAACTCCTTGCACTTCTGGAACTTGGCAGGGTCGCAAGTGGTTTCGAGTGTCTTAACCTCGTCGTTCAGAATCTTCACAGCCACGTCCTTCTTCTCAGGCTTCATTGGACAGTAGGCAAAGATCTGGAACATACGGTAGTTGTCGTCGCCCAATGTGGCGCCACCCTGTGCGCCAACCGAGTAGGCTGCGCTTTCCTTCTCACGAATCTTGGCGAGATATTCCATAGAGAGTACCTGTCCGGCGATGTCGGCACAGATAGCATTCTTCAGTGTGTAAGGCATTACATCGTTGTGCCACATCATGTAGGCAGTAGCCTTCGGGGTTTCCTGCTTGCGCTTGAAGATGTTGCTAACCTCGCCCTTTACAGGGTTAATCTCGCGCTTGCCCTTAACCACCTTGCCCTTTGCAGGCAGAGCTGCGAGGTACTGGCAGATGAGCGGACGGATGGTAGCCTCGTCAAAGTTGCCCACAATCTCGAAGGTCCAAGCCTTGGCATTGGCTGTGCGCTCCTTTGCAATCTGGAGAATGCGGTCGTAGTTGACGTCCTTAAGACGGTCTATTGTCATAGGCGCAACACGTGGGTTGTGGCCGTACATGGTAGCTGTAAGCGAGTCGCTGAAGGCGATGTCGGGGTTTAGTTCGCGGTTCTTGAGCTGTACCTCGTACTGACCCATGAGGTTGTCAATCGACTTCTGGTCCTTGTTGATGTTGGTGAAGTAGAGGTATACAAGCTGCAACATTGTCTCGAGGTCCTTCGGTGTAGAGCTGCCGGCAATGTTTGTAGAGAGCTGGCTCATCGACATGCGTGCGTTGGCAATCTTTCCGGCAAGAGCCTTCTGAAGCTCGTTAGACGAGAAGTTGCCCAAACCGCTTGCGTCGATAACGTCGTCAAACATCTGGAGGTTGGCAAAGTCGGCCTTGCCGTAGAGCGAGTTGCCGCCGAAACCACGGCCCGAGAGCACTACCTGGTCTTTCTTGAAGTCGGTGTGCTTGATAACAACTGTGGCACCGTTAGACAGTGTGAGCTGTGTGTAGCCCAGCTTGTCGTTCTTCACTTCCTTCTTGATAGAGCCAGCCTTAGGCTTTGTTGTCATGATAGGCTCGTTCTTGACGTTGTCCACGTAGGCTGTGATGTTCTCGGCACGGGCAGCCTTGAGAGCCTCAAGGAACTGTGCCTCTGTAGGATAAACATTGCCCTCAGCCTCGTTGTTGAAGTTTATGATAACGACGTTGCTGTCGTTCTCGGGTACCAGCTCCTTCATCATCTCGTTGATAGCCTCAACCGGAATCATCGGAACAATCTGCTTCATTACAGGATATGTGAACTCGATAGAAGGCATTGGCTCGTTCTCAAGGAAGTTGTCCACGAGGTCGCGGTAGAGAGAGCCGTTAGGACGCTTGTCCTTGTTGCTGTACTGCTTGTCGAGAACGCTAAGGAAGTTGTCCTTGAAGCGGGCATACTCGGTAGCTGTGAAGCCAAAGCGTGCGGCACGCAGAGCCTCTACATAGGCAGCCTTGAGGCTCTCTACTGTCTTGCCGAGGTCCTTGGGGTCGGCTGAGAGGTCGAAGGCATCCTTGGTCTTGGCAAAGATGTACTGGCCGTCGGTGGCGCTTGACGATACGTATGGGCAGTTGGCGTCGAGAGCCTTCTCCTGCAAACGGTCGTTGAGCATGGCTATGGCAGCACGGTTGGCATACTTATATATAAGGTAGCTAACGTCGCCCTTGAGCGAGTCGGGATAAACGTCGTGCTTGATGATAAGCTCAACGCCGCTTGCCTGCTGCTCCTTATCCTTGTCGATAACGACGATAGGCTGTGCGTTATCGGGCACCTGCTCGTCTACAACGGGGGCTGCATTGGCTGGGCTCTTGAATGAGCCGAAGAGCTTCTTTATCTCTGCCTCGGTGTGGTCTACATCCACGTCGCCCACAACAACGATGGCCTGGTTATGCGGGTGGTACCACTTGTGGTAGTAGTCGGACAGCTCCTTGTACTTGAAGTTGTCGATAACCGACATCAAACCAATCGGATAGCGCACACCGTACTTAGAGCCTGGGTAGAGCTTAGGCAGGTTGCGCTCGAACATACGGCTCGATGCGCTTGTACGCAGACGCCACTCCTCGTGTATAACGCCACGCTCCTCGTCTATCTCCTTAGGGTCGAGGGTGAGGTTGCCAGCCCAGTCGCTGAGGATAAGCAAGCACGAGTCGAGAGCCGACTGGCGTGTTGTAGGCACGTTGGAGATGTTGTATACAGTCTGGTCGATTGATGTATAGGCGTTGAGGTCGCCGCCAAACTGCACACCGATGCTCTCGCAGAAACGGATGACACCATTTCCAGGGAAGTGCTTTGTGCCGTTGAAGCACATGTGCTCGAGGAAGTGGGCCAAGCCACGCTGCGACTCTTCCTCCTGAATGGCACCCACCTTCTGCGCTATGTAGAAGTCGGCACGATTCTCCGGCCAGCTGTTGTGGCGGATGTAGTAGGTCAAACCGTTGTCAAGCTTACCAACTCGCACATCCGGATCGGCAGGAATTGGCGGCATCTGCTGTGCCTGGGCAAGTCCTGCAAAAACAGCGAGGACTGCCACTAAAAGTTTTCTTAGTTTCATGAAATGTAGGTTTTGATTGTATAAACATGCTGTCCCTTGTGGCAAGGAAAGACACACACATTAATATTATATATGTCTGCAAAGGTAGTGCTTTTATGAATATAAAACGCAAAAAAGGACAAAAAGCAACACCAAAAAGACATAAAAACACGTTTTTTCAATTTTTTTTTGAAAATAAATACCATAAACACTTGACATCGCTTGCGCTATGTTATACCTTTGCAAACGTAATCAGAAACAATACAAAAACTATTAATTAACCATTTAAAACACAAAAAACTATGGCAGTAAATTACAGAGTTTATCAGAACAAGCGTAAGGGCAACTTCGTAGGTAAGTATTATGCACGTGCGGCTCACAAGGAGGTGATAACCCTTAATGACATCGCAAAGACCATGCAGGCCAACAGTACTGTTAAGCACTCGGACGTTATGGCTGTGCTAACCGAGCTTTCGGAGGTGTTGAAGATAGAGCTGCAGCGTGGCAACATCGTCAAGCTCGACGGCATCGGACAGTTTAAGGTGGGTCTAACCACTGTTCCAGCCGAAACCGCAAAGGAGTTTACCGCAGCCAATGTCAAGAGCACTCACATCGTGTTTATGCCCGAAACCACTATCGACAAGAACACCGGCAAGCACATCAAGACGCTACTCTCTGGCTTGCGTGTGGTAGAGGCTCCGTCGTACACCAGTCCGAAGAAGCCTGAAGAGAATGTGTAGACATCCGCTCGGCGCTGCTTAAAAGCACCCTCGGGACAACCTAACAAAAAGGGCGTATTTGCCGTATTTTTCGATTGTTGATATTACAATGGTCGAAAAATATGGCGAATACGCCCTTTCTTTGCAAAAAAAAACTTACATTTGCAAGTCAATCAATTAACGCAAATAACTTGTTGTATATGCACATACAACATATTCAAACAATTATAATTATATGAGTACTAAACTATTTAGGCACCTTGTGTGTCTGCTGTTCACATTCTGCGTCGCCCTGCAAGCAGGCGCGGTGCTAAAAGAGAAGAATCTGAAATCGACCCTATCCGTACTGCGTGCCGAGCTTGAGACATCCTTCGGCGAGCAGCGACAGAACCTTGCACGCTATTCGGCGTACAACCAGATTCAGCATAAGGAGATGATATCGCTTATGCAGCGCAGCGACCAGATAGCCCTTATGCTATACTCGCAGAAGCAAGACTTTACGTTCGACATGACCTATGCCTGCCACGAGGCAACCGAGATGTACCGCGAGTTCAACAAGCGCCGTGTGCCATACGACCGCATACTGGTGCGTCTTGACGCCGAGATACAACGCTATGAGTATCTTATGGAGACGCTTAGCAACATTCCGCCCTCGCTCAACAGAAAGCCGATGGGCAAGGACTCGCTCCATAAAGCGCCCAACCCACAATTTGTAAAGACCAAGGACGGCAAGCCGTTGCGCCTGCCTTTCATGCTCGACGCTGTGGGTCAGGCCGACCGCAAGGCTTGTCTGGCATACGTGGCGGCACTGCGCCGCAATCTTACCAAGATGCGCGAGTCGGTTATCAAGGACAGCGAGCACTACAAGCGTATGTCGCAGAAGCTCAAGAAGGTGAACGATTATGCCCTTAGTAGATACAACGAGATACAGCACAGCATCTTTGTCAATGGCGACCAGAACTACCTTGAGGTGCTGTCCACAATGCCTATGTCGTACCACAACGCCAAGGCCGACGTCAGCGAGAAGTACAACACCGAGAAGGTTAAGACCGCCGACGGCTCGGAACGCAAGGTCTACTCGCAGTGGCGCGGCCCGATAGTTATGGGCTTGTCGGTCTTTGTGCTGTTCTATATTGTGCTGGCGGCATTGCTCAGCAATGTGCTTGTGCGCTGGCTTGTGCCAAAGCGGTTCCGCACCGACAACTTTATGAAGAAGAAGGTATGCCTCATTCTCTTCGTGGCGATGTTCATCTTTGCCGTGTCGATAATGGTGGCGCGCTCGTTTATGTACCACAACTTCTTCCTTATGGCGTCCAAGCTGCTCATCGAGTATGCCTGGCTGCTGTGCGCTATCTTCTTCTCATTGCTTGTACGCTTGTCGGGCGACCAGATCAAGAGCGGCTTCCGCATCTACACACCCGTAATGCTTATATCGTTCGTCGTGATAACGTTCCGTATAATCTTCATACCCAACAACCTTGTCACGCTGATATTTCCCCCGATATTGCTGCTCTTCACGCTGTGGCAGTGGAACGTAATAACCCGCCACAACAACAATATCCCGCGCAACGATATATTCTATACGTGGATATCGCTCGTCATTATGGCGTTCTCAACCGTATCTGCCCTCTATGGATATGTGCTGCTGTCGGTTCAGCTGCTTATATGGTGGATGTTCCAGTTGAGCTGCATACAGACCATCACCTGTGTGTACGACTTCCTAAGACGATACGAGAAGAACCGTCTGTCGCATAAGATTCACTCGGAAGAAGATGCCAAGAAGGCTAAACGCGGCTCGCTGCTTAGCATCATAACCGTAAGCCACGAGAAGCACATCAACGTTACGTGGTTCTACGATATGGTATATATGGCTGTTGTTCCGGTACTGAGCGTGTTCTCTGTTCTGTTGTCTATATGGTGGGCTGCAAATGTGTTTGACCTTACCGAGACGGTGTGGAAGATATTCCAGTTCAACTTCCTTAACGTCACTGGCGTGGTGCAGCTCTCTATCGACAAGCTGGTTATGGTGTGCTCGCAGTTCTTTGTCTTCAGATACCTCAACTATCTTATAAAGGCTCTCTACCATAAGTATCACAAGTCGAGAATAGTGGTGAACGGCAAGCCAAACTTCACCCTTGCCAACAATGTGATAGCCATCTGCTGCTGGGGACTGTATGCCATTATATCCGTTAAGATGCTCAAGATACCTTCTACGGCTGTGTCGGTTATATCGGCAGGCTTGGCTACTGGTGTTGGTTTTGCCATGAAGGACTTGCTTGAGAACTTCTTCTACGGCATATCGCTTATGACAGGACGTGTGCGTGTGGGCGACTTTATCGAGTGCGACGGCATACGTGGCAAGGTAGACAGCATAACCTATCAGAGCACACAGCTGCTTACGGCAGATGGTTGCGTCATTGCCTTCCTCAACAGCTCGCTCTTCAGCAAGAACTTCAAGAACATTACAAAAAAACATTCGTACGAGATGGTCAAGATTCCGGTGGGCATTGCCTATGGCTCTAATGTCGAGGAGGTTAGGCAGATGCTTATAGCGGCGGTAAAGTCGAAGGCGTCGCAGACAGTCGACGGACGCGACATTATAGACACGAACAAGCCTATCAGTGTGGTGTTCGACGAGTTTGGCGACAACTCGGTTAATCTCTTTGTTACCTATTGGGTTCTTGTTGAGGAGAAGTTTGGCAAGACAGGTGAGGTGAAGGAGGCGATATACAACACGCTCAACGAGCACCACATCGAGATTCCGTTCCCGCAGAGAGATGTGCATATCATCACCCAGAACTAACATCTCAATCATTCATTTAAATAACATCCCAATTAAATAACACATTATGCAAACAAGTAAGACCGTAAATATCATAATTCCTTGCTATAATGAGGAGGAAGTGTTGCCTTGGTCGATGGGCAAGTTGCAAACGATGCTTTCGCGATTGAAGCTTGAGACCGGTGTCGACGGGCGGCTTGTGCTTGTAGACGACGGCAGCCGCGACAACACTTGGCAGCTTATAGAGCAGTTTGCCCATGCCCACAACAATGTGGTGGGCATAAAGCTTGCACACAACGAGGGACACCAGGGTGCTCTCTGGGCTGGTCTGCAGGAGAGTGTCGGCACGTGTGGAGCTATGGTCTCTATAGACGCCGACTTGCAGGACGACGAGAACGCCATTATAGATATGTGCAAACAGTGGCTCGACGGCAAGGACATTGTGTACGGCGTGCGCCAGGAACGCAAGACCGACACGTGGTTTAAGCGTGCCTCTGCCCAGGCTTTCTACCGACTGATGCAGACTGCCGACCACGAGATAATATACAATCATGCCGACTTCCGCCTTATGAGCGAGCGCGCTGTGCAGGCTTTGATGCAATATCCCGAGCGCAATATGTTTCTTCGTGGCATGGTGCGAAGATTGGGATTCTGCGAGGGCTACGTCTATTACAACCGCACGGCACGTACGGCGGGCGAGTCGAAATATCCTCTAAAGAAGATGCTCTCGTTCTCTATCGACGGCATAACATCATTCTCTACGGCTCCGCTTAAGTTCATCACGTTTGCCGGACTGACAATGACGCTAATATCGTTGCTTACCATCATATATGGTCTATACGAGCATTTTATGGGCAAGACAATCGAGGGTTGGACCTCGCTTATGGTGTCGATGTGGTTCATCGGCGGTGTTATAACAACAGGTGTAGGTATAACTGGTGTATATATCGGCAAGATATATACTGAGGTTAAGCGCCGCCCACGCTATTTTGTGGATAAGAAAGTGGGGGCGGATAAGTAGTTGAAACAATGCGGGCTGAAAGTGCTATTTGCGCTTTCAGCCCGCATTGTTTTAATTATTATATTCCATAAAGATTTCTACTTCGTCTTCACGCTGAAGCGATAGAAGCTTATATTGTCCTTCAACTCGGACACACGACCCTTTAATGTAGCCACATGAGCGAAGTTGTAGTCGGGATGTCGGTCGGCAAGAGCCTTGAATTGCTGCTCAGAAACAACGAGCACACCCTTTGACGGGGTCTTCTTCTCAACCACAGTCTTGTCGCCAACGCGTGTGCGGACAGGCTTTTCAAACTGGTCTATAGTGTCGCCAAGGTAGAAGTCGGCACCGAAGAAGTGCATCACCGAGCCTTCCACATATTGGTATACCGGCTCGTTGGGGAAGGTGCGCTGTATGTAGTTGGCCATTGGTCGAAGCGACTTGGTGTTGAGTATAGTAGGCAGATATATTCCGTCGAGCGCCATCATCAGCACAACGAGTGGCATAAAGAGGCAGTATGCCATGACGCGCTTCTTGTCTCGCATTGCCTTTCTATACGTCAGAAATAGGCAGTCGACCGATGTAACAAACGGCATGAGCATAAGGACGAAGGACGTGAAGTCCAACTTGGTATCGCGCAAGGCATGCAGTATGGCTATGTTCTCATTGGCATGCTTGCCGTGGAAGATGCTGTCAGGCACCAGTCCTAAGTGTACAACACCATATACCGCTGTAAGGATAATGGCTATAGCGGCTATCACACATACGTATACACGCAGCACTCTGTGGTGGTTGGAGGTCCAGAGCCATTCGATGTACTGGGCAATGAGCACCGCCATGAACGGATAGCAAGGCAGCAGATATACACTGCGCTTGCTCGAAGGTATACAGTAGAAGAAGAGCACAAGCAGGAACGAGAGCCATGTGAAGAGCTTAACTGGCGGTATCTGCATAATGCGGATGCGCAGCTTCTCGCCTGTCTTTCGCCACTTAAGGGCTTTCCAAGGCTTTGCAAAGAGCGAGAATATCAGCAGCAAGGTCCAAGGCAGCCAACCCGTAGACAATGTGAAGAAATTGTATGGGAACGAGTGCTCGTGCGACTCGTAGCTCATGGTGCCCGTCATACGGCCTATGTTCTCCTCGTATACGAGGTCGAGAAACTGCTGGCCGCCGTCTATCCATGCCGCAACATACCACATAAGGGGCAATATGCACGACAACAAACCGAAGCCAACAAACTTGAAGAAGGTCTTCCAGAAGTGTTCGCCACGAAGCAACATGAATACACCCATTACGAAGCAAGGCAGAACAAAGCCCACCGGACCCTTTGTAAGCGTGGCGCAACTCATGCAGAGCACTGCCAATACCGGCACACCGTGGCTGCCACGTTCCCACCAGCGGTACAGCAGAAGCAAGGCGCCAACTATAAAGACGGTGAGCATCATGTCCACACGGCAGCTCGCTCCGGCACGATGTACCTCAAAAGAGGTGAGCAACAGCAGTGCCGAGGCTACGGCTACATTGGTAGAAAGACGCTTGCGGTAGAAGCAGAAGCAGCCAATGGTCATTGCTATGAGCGACAGTGCCGACGGCAGACGCGATGTATACTCGTTCACGCCGCCCGTCAGTAGCGACAGCACAGCTATGCAGTAGTGGAAGAATGGCGGCTTGTATGGAATGTCCATACCATTGTTTACGGGCAAAATCCAGTTGCCGTCCTTTAGCATCGACACCGCCACGACAGCCTCACGCGGCTCGCCCTTGGTGTTGAAGTCGGTCAAACCGAGAAATGGCAGAAGCATAAGCACTGCCACAACGAGCACTATCAAGAGCGATAGGTTTTTGTCTAAGAACTTCATATAATCAGTTTTTATTATTTATAAAAGCTTTACTTGTAACGTAGGAGGTACGTTTTTGGGCTTTACTTCTTCTTTTTGTTCTTGCCCTGCTTCTTGTCCGCCTTGGCTTGCTTCTTCTCTGTCTTGGCTTGCTTGTCCTCCGTCTTGGTTGTCTTTGCCTCTTCCTTGGTAGGCTCAAGCAGCTTGCGGTATTCAGCCTCGTTGTTCAGCAGCTTCACGGCGGCAGCCATTTGCTTGTCTGTGCGCAGTGCGTTCTCTATCGAACCACGCTCGAAGTAGTAGGCAGCGAGGATGTCGGCAGCAATCATCTCCTTAATCTTCTGCTTGTTGTAGGGATAGTCGAGGTCCTTGGCGATGTTGTGCTTAAGCTTCTTCGACAGCGCCTCAAACTCTTCCTTGGCATCGTCGTAGTAGCCCTCGAAGCGGGCAAGCTTCTCCAAGTCCTTGAGATACTTCTCGCTAACCTGGTCGTATGTGAATCCGCTCTTTATCACCAGATTCTTAAACTGCTCGTAGTCCTCGTCAGACAGCTCAAACTCGGACGGCTTGGCGATAGTTGGATGCTTTGCTATATAGTCTATTTCGTAATTCAGAAGGATGTCGGTAGTGTCTACCCTTGACAGATAGAAGGCAATGTTGGGCAGCGAGTCGGGCTGCACCTCAAGGTCGGGCTTGATGCCACCGCCGTCGCGCACGATGCGTCCGGCAGCTGTACGAAACTCGTGTGTAAGCGAGTCGGCCACCTCTTTAGCCACATATCCGTTGTCGGTATGCTTGTAAGAGCGTGCCTGTATGCAGCGTCCCGATGGTATGTAATACTTGGCAGTGGTAAGTTTGAGCTTGCCGTTGTAAGGCAGCGGCACGTTGGGCACCTGCACCAAGCCCTTACCATAGGTACGTGTACCGAGCACTACGGCACGGTCGAGGTCTTGCAAGGCACCGCTTGTTATCTCGCTTGCGCTTGCCGTTCCGTCGTTTACCAGCACCACGATAGGCATAACGGTGTCGATAGGCTCAACGGTTGTGTTGAACACCTGGCGCGAATCCTTAACCTTGCCACGCATCTCGAGCAGCTGCTTGCCCTTCGGGATAAACATATTAAGTATCTGTATGGCTTCCTGAACCGAACCGCCGCCGTTGTTGCGTAGGTCGAGCACCAATCCCTTCATGCCCTTGTTGCGCAGGTCGATAAATGCGCGGCGCACGTCCTTGGCGCTGCCTTCTACATACTGGTTGTAGCTGATGTAGCCTATATTGTCGGGTTGCATACCGTAGTAGGGCAGGAACGGCATCTGTATGGCACGTCGCTGAACCTTGAAGGTGAGCTTCTTGCCAGTAGAGGGGCGCTGAATTTTGAGCACCATAGTGGTTCCGGCATCACCGCGCAGGTGGTCGCTGACGTATGCGGTGGTCTTGTCTTCCATCGACTCGCCGTCGATGCTCAGTATGATGTCGCCCTTCTTCAGTCCAGCCTCTGCAGCCGGCATACCCTCGTAAGGCTCGTTGATGACGACGCGCTTGCGGGTGAAGCTGTAGCTGATGACCGAACCGATGCCGGCATACTTGCCCGTCAACATCTGTTTGTACTCGCCAGCCTTGTCTTCTGGATAGTACTCGGTGTAGGGGTCGAGCGATCCGAGCATGGCGCGTATGGCAGTGCCCACAGCTTTGTCGGCGTCGAGCGTGTCCACATACATAAGGTCGAGGTTACGGTATATGGCGTTGAACACGTCGAGGTTCTTGGCAACACGGAAGTTGTGGTCGCTGGTGTTCTGCGCTGAGGCGAGGATTGGGGTGATGATAAAGACGGATAAAAAGAATAATAGCTTCTTCATTTCGTTGACGTTAATTCTTTGTTCGTATAATTGACGTTAATCCTTTGTCCGTATAATAGTCAATTATACGAGTCCAAAAGAATTATGCGTCAATTATACGAACATAATATTAAATGTGTGTTATGCGTTACTTAACGCCCAGCTCCTTAAGCAGACGGTCGGCATGTCCCCACTTGTCCATAAGGAAGAGCACGTAGCGGATGTCTACACCAATGCAGCGAGCCAGACGTTTGTCAAACCAGATGTCGCTTGACAGAGAGTCCCAGTTGCCGTCGAAGGCAAGACCGATGAGGTTGCCCTTGCCGTCGAACATCGGCGAGCCTGAGTTGCCGCCTGTGATATCGTTGTTGGTGAGGAAGCAGAGCTGCATCTTACCGGTTGTCTTGTCGGTATACTTGCCGAAGTCGTTGGAAGAGAGGAGCTGCTTCATGATAGGCTCTGCCTGATAGTCGATGGTGCCCTTCTCGCCCGACTCCATCTTGCGCACGATAGAAGAGGCGTCGGTATAGTAGCCCGAAGGATTGCCACCGAGCAGATAGCCGCCCACCTGTCCGTAAGAGAGACGCATGGTGAAGTTGGCGTCAGAGTAGTGGGGCAGTTCCTGCTCCATGCGCACCTTGGCATCGCAGAGATAACGCTCCTGAGTCTCGATTTCCTCGCGCAGAGGTATGAGCTGCTTGCGGCACTTGCTCATCATCTCGTTAATCTGCTTGCCATACTGGTAGCCAGGGTCTTTGGCGAGCGCCTTCTCGGTAAGTGTAATCTTCTTGCCGCTCTTCATCACGATAGATGTGGCGTACAACCAGTCGACATACTTGTGCGAGTCGCCGCCAAACTTCTCCTCGATAGTCTTGTAGAAGGCAGGCAGTTGGTCGGCAGGCATATACTTGCGGAAGTTGTCGATAAGGGCAGCCTGAACGTCCTTGTCGAGAGCCTCGTCCCACTCAGAGCTGTTGTCGTCGAAGTGGAAGTAGGTCTTGCCCTTCTTGGCAGCCTTGCTGTTCTTAGCCGGAACCATTGAGGCAAGACGCTCGGCACGTGCGTTGAACTCTGATGTGCGGCCGAATGTTTCGCGCAGAGCCATGAACTCCTTGGTTACATCAAACTGCTTGGCATAGAGCTGAGCCATCTTCTCGAAGTCGAGCTTGCCCTTGAGGTAGCCAGTCCACTTCTGATACTCCATGATGCGATCCTCGAAGTCGGCCTTCTGACGGATGATGCCAACTGAGTCGATACACTTGTTCATGCCGAGCGAGTTCTTCCAGTAGTTAGAGCTTTGGGCATACTTAGAGTCGTACTTGATGCGCACAGCCTCGTCGGCACGCATGTGCTTAATCATAACATCCTGCTTGACGCCGCGTATCTGAGCGCGTGGCTCGTTCTCGGCGTCGCGCATCTGGCGTATGCCGTAGCTTGAGAGGTAGCGTTCGGTGGTGCCAGGGTAGCCAATGGTCATGGCAAAGTCGCCATCCTTGTATCCGTCCAACGACACCTTGGTCCAGTGCTGCGGGCGGTAAGGCACGTTGTCCTTAGAGTAGGCAGCCGGTCCGTTGGTCTTAGGGTCGGCATAGATACGGAACACCGAGTAGTCGCAAGTCTGTCGTGGCCACATCCAGTTGTCGGTCTCGCCGCCAAACTTGCCCATCGACTTCGGTACGGTGAACACCAGTCGGAGGTCGTTGAATGTGCGGTAGGTAGTGGCATAATACTTATTGCCCTCGTAGAACGGCTTGATTTCGAGGTCGAGGCTTGGGTCCTTGGCATGTACCTCCTTAATCATCTCGTTCTCCACCTGGTCGAGCAACTTCTCACGCTGCTCGTTGTTCATCTCCTTTATGCCGCGCTTCTCCAGCTCGGGAGTGATGTCCTTCTGCTCCACCATGAAGCTCACGAACATACCGTCGTTAGGCAACTCCTCGGCGTATGTCTTGGCATAGAATCCGTTGAGCATATAGTCGTGCTCCACTGTAGAGTGGGAGCGTATAGCCTCGAAGCCACAGTGGTGGTTGGTGAATACCAGTCCGTCTGGCGAAACCACAACACCCGAGCAGTAGCCCGAGAAGTTTACAACCGACTTCATAATGGCGTCGTCGCCCTTGTATAGTTTCTCGTAAGGAGCCGAGAATCCGTACGATTTCATTTGCTCGTACACCGCCTGCGGCAGGTTGTAGAGAGTCCACATGCCTTCGTCGGCATGAGCGGCAGCACCAGGCAACAGCATGGCGGCTGCGAGAAGTAGATTCTTTTTGTTCATTATTTCTTGTTTGTATTGTTATTGATTACTTTCTCTTTAGTATCTTCTTCAGTGGCAGGTCGTGATACACGATATGTCCGACGAACATCAGTATGAGCAGCGTGTTTACGGCGAGTGCCCACAGCTGCGGCAGATGCTCGTTGGCAAGGTTCATGCACACGTAGAAGAGGGCTGTTATAGCCACGTACACCGCAATCGACTTAAGCGGATAGTTGATGGGATACTTCTTCTGGCCAACGAGGTAGGACAGCACCATAGCGGTGGCGTAGCCGGCTACACCGCCCCAAGCGCAAGCCATGTAGCTATACTTAGGTACAAACAACACGTTGACAAGCACGAGCACAAGGCAGCCAGCTCCAGAGAACCAAGCTCCATATATGGTCTTGTCGATGAGCTTATACCAGAACGAGAGGTTGAAGTAGATGCCCATCATTATTTCTGCAGCCATAACGATAGGTACGACACGCAGTCCGGGCCAGTAGCTCTCGTTAGGTATGATGAAGCGCAGAATGTCGAGGTAGGCAATGACAACGAGGAACGCCAACAAAGTGAAGATGATGAAGAACTTCATTGCCTTGGCGTATGTGTCGCGGTTGTCCTTGTCCTTGGCTTTGCCGAAGACAAACGGCTCGTAAGCATAACGGAATGCCTGTGTAATCATAGCCATAATCATTGCAATCTTGGTTGCTGCGCCATAGATGCCGAGCTGTGTCTTCTCGTCGGTTCCGTCGTATAGATACGGGAAGATAATCTTGTCGAGTGTCTGGTTCAATATGCCAGCAATGCCGAGCACGAGCAATGGCCAAGCATAGCGCAGCATGCGTCGCCACAGCTGTGTGTCGAAACGCCAGCGGAAGCCTGTAAGTTCACGCCAGAAGCATAGCAGCACCACTGCCGTACATACGAGATTGATGTAGAACACCATACCCACGTCTACCGTGAAGTGCTCGTCGTATAGTCCGAATGGGTTGAGCTTCATAGTTGGTAACACGATGAGATACATCAGGTTGAGCACGATGTTGAGCACGATGTTCACCAGTTGCAGCACGGCAAACTTCAGTGCCTTCTTCTGATAGCGCAGATAGGCAAACGGTATGCACTTAAAGGCGTCGATGGCTACACATACAAACATCACAGCCACCCAACTCTCATGGTCGGGGTATTTCATGAACGTGGCTATCTGCGGCAAGAAGGCGAAGACGAGCGCAACGAACAGAGCCGCTGTCGAACCTACCGAGATAAGCACGGTGGAATAGACGGTCTGTGGATTCTCCTCTGTCTTGTTGACATAGCGGAAGAAGGTGGTCTCCATGCCGTATGTCAGTATTACGAGCAGCAATGCTGTATAGGCATAGATATTGGTGACGACACCATACTGTCCGCCGCTTGCGGCGAATGCTGTCGTCTGGATTGGCACCAGCAGATAGTTGATAAAACGGCCGGCTATACTGCTAAGACCGTAGATGGCGGTGTCTTTTGCAAGAGATTTTAAATTTGCCATAGTTTAAAAGTAAAAAAGTAAAGAAGTAAAAAAGTAAAAAGATTAGGTTGTACGTTTACCATACATTCTTTCTCGCCAATCTTTGTACAATTCCACTTGGTTTACTTTCATTTTACATTATTTTTATTCTTTATTTTATTAACGATATTCACCAATGTTCCTGTTATGGTCTTAGCATCATTAAGCATCGACTCATATTGTTTAGGCGATATTAAATCAGTTTCGTGAAGCAATTCAAGCCAGTATATTGTTTCGGCAGCTTCTTTTAAAGCGATGCTTAATTTGTTTATATAGTCGGCATCACTTTGGGCAAACTGGCTTTCTGCAATATTGGCTCCTATACTTGTTCCGCATCGGTATATTTGTTTAGACATTACATATTCTTTTCTTTCATCTTTAAGATATATATAAAGCTTCACAATTCTCAATGCGAATTTCTTGCTCAATTCATAAACAACGCTCTTCCCCATCCCTCATATTTTATTGTTTATCGTTCTATAGTTTTATTATTCTATAGTTTTTATTGTTTCCCAATCCTCCTTTTTACTTTTTTACTCTTTTACTTTTTTACCTTTAAAAGAACATATAGCATATCGCTATCGCCGCCACCACTCCAGCCAAGTCGGCAAGCAAGCCGCAAGCCACAGCGTGTCGTGTGTACCTCACGCCCACACTGCCGAAGTAGACGGCGAGGATGTAGAAAGTAGTGTCGGTAGAGCCTTGGAAGACGCAAGCCAGCCTGCCCACAAACGAGTCGGCACCGTATGTCGACATAGCGTCCACCATCATGCCCCTTGCTCCACTGCCCGAGAGCGGTTTCATAAGAGCCGTAGGCAGTGCGCCCACAAAGTCGGTGTTGCCGCCAAGGGCAGCCACGAGCCACTTGATGCCGTCGATGAGCATGTCCATAGCACCCGAAGCTCTGAACACGCCTATGCCCACAAGTATAGCCACAAGATAGGGAATGATGCGCACAGCCGTGGCAAAGCCCTCCTTCGCCCCCTCAATAAAGGCGTCGTACACGTTGAGCTTCTTCCTCATACCGGCGAGAATGAACACCACGATGATAAGCATCAGCAGTATGTTTGCCACCGAAGTGCTCACGATGTTCATCTGCGCCTTGTCCAGCTGGGCAAATCCCCAGATGATGCCAGCCACCACAGCCGACATACCGCCCAGTGTAAGGAGCATGGTGCGGTTGAGCAGATTGATGCGTTGGTATATTGATGTAACCACAATGCCCGCCACTGTCGAGAAGAATGTAGCCAGCAAGATAGGCACGAAGATGTCGGTGGGTTGTGCCGCTCCCATCTGCGCGCGGTACACCATTATGGATACGGGAATCAAGGTCAAGCCCGACGTGTTGAGCACAAGGAACATAATCATCGGATTGGTAGCCGTGTCCTTCTTCGGGTTAAGCTCCTGCAGCTGCTCCATGGCTCGCAGTCCGAGCGGAGTGGCAGCGTTGTCGAGTCCCAACATATTAGCCGCCACATTCATAAAGATGCTTCCCGTAACGGGATGTCCCTTAGGAATGTCCGGAAACAGACGTGTGAAGACGGGCGACAGCACCCTTGCCAAGACGTTCACAACGCCTCCTTTCTCGCCAATCTTCATAATGCCGAGCCATAGCGACAGCACGCCAGTCAGTCCGAGCGATATCTCGAAAGCCGTCTTCGACGAGTCGAAAGTAGAGTTCATCATAGCCGGAAACACCTCCACATCGCCCATAAACACCAGTCGCACCGCAGCGATGACGAAGGCTATGAGGAAGAAAGCTATCCAGATGTAGTTTAGTACCATTGTCTATATTGATGTTTTGCCTATATATTAATGATGTATATTAATATGCAAAAGTACATCAATAAATTGGAAACAGAAAATTAACGTGGCATAAACATTGTTATATGTGGGCAAAATTATAAAGCAGTAGCACGCAACAAAGCCTTACTTACCGACCAATTAAGGCTCAATTGGTCGGTAAGTAAGGCTTTGTTGGAATGTAATTAAGGTTTTGCGAGAAAAAACTTTATTTCTTTCTCGGCTTACGTCGAGCCCATCCCTCCTCAGAGAAGTCGGGTTCTTCGCCAATCAACTTGATGTCGGGGTTGTTGATAAACTGGCGCCAGTCGTCCTGACGTCCACTCTCGTATCTTGACGCTCCACGCTTGCCACGCTGCGAGCGGTTGCGGCCCTCGTCCTCGTTGCGGCGCTTAGAGCGCTTCTCGAATGGCGCAAAGTCGTTGTTGTCGTTGCGGCGTGCAGAGCGGCGGCTGTCGTCAGAGCGCTTTGCACCGCTGCGGTCGTTGCGTCGACCATTGCCGCCACGCTTGCCTTCGCTGGCAGCTGCGGTGTCGTCGGCGTCGTTGCAGCGCACGGTGCGGTTGCGGTATGAGGCGCCGTTGAGGGCGCGCATCACCTTGTCGGCATCCTCCTCAGGCACCTCGATATACGATATGCGGGCCAAGAGGTCGATGTGTCCCACGTCCTGACGGCCGTGCACGTTGCGGTTGATAAACTGCATAACCTCGCCCGGGTAGAAGCCGTCGTCCTTGCCAAGGTTGATGAAGAGGCGGCGGTAGCCACTCTCAGGGGCGCGCTTCTCGCGCTTTGCCGAGCCCGACTTGCGGTCGGAGCGGTCGCGTGAGGTAGAAGGCTTCACTATCTCGGGAGCGTTGGCGTAGTAGTTGAGGAACTTGCCAAACTCCAACGACACAATCTTCTTCAATATATCTTCCTTGTAGTAGAACTCGAAGTGGCGGTTGATGTCCTCCATGAACGGAGCAATCTGGTCCTCGTCTACATCTACTTTCTCTATCTCGTCTATGGCCTTGAACAGCTGCTTTGAGCATATCTCCTGCGGTGTAGGCAGCGTGCCGTCTACAAACTGCTTGCCAATGACCTTCTCCACCTCACGCACACGGCCCCTCTCCTTGGTGTGGATGATGGATATGGATGTGCCCTTCTTGCCGGCACGGCCCGAACGGCCCGAACGGTGGGTGTAGCTCTCGGTGTCGCCAGGCATGCCATAGTTGATGACGTGCGTAAGGTCGTCTACATCCAAGCCACGTGCAGCCACGTCGGTAGCCACGAGCAGCTGTGTGATGTGCTGGCGAAACTTCTGCATGGTGATGTCGCGCTGCTGCTGCGAGAGGTCGCCGTGCAGCGGTTCGGCGTTGTAGCCGTCGCGTATCAGTTTGTCGGCCACCTCCTGTGTCTCTGCCTTCGTGCGGCAGAACACGATGCCGTAGATGCGTGGATAATAGTCGACGATGCGCTTAAGGGCAAGATACTTGTCCTTGGCGTTGACCATATAGTAGATGTGGTTGACGTTCTCGGCACCCTCGTTGCGCGAGCCTACGACAATCTCCTTGTAGTCGTGCAGATAGCCCTTGGCAATCTTCTCTATCTCCTTGCTCATTGTGGCAGAGAAGAGCAGGGTGTTGCGGTCGGTAGGAACCGACTCGAATATCTCGTTGATGCTGTCGGAGAAGCCCATGTTGAGCATCTCGTCAGCCTCGTCGAGCACCACGTTCTGCACGTTGTCGAGCTTGGCTGCGCCACGGTGCATAAGGTCGATAAGACGTCCCGGGGTAGCCACTATAATCTGTGCGCCGTGCTTAAGGGCATGAATCTGGTTGATGATGGATGTTCCGCCGTACACAGCCACGATGTTGATGCCCTTGATGTACTTGGCAAACGACTTTAGGTCGTCGGCAATCTGTAGGCAAAGCTCGCGTGTGGGCGATATGACGATGGCCTGCGTGGTGCGGCTTGTGGGGTCGGTACTTTGGAGGAGAGGTATGCCGAAGGCGGCAGTCTTGCCCGTTCCGGTTTGTGCGAGCGCAATGACGTCGTTGCCGTTGCCGAGCAAATAGGGTATCACTTCTTCCTGTACGGGCATTGGATGTTCAAAGCCCAACTCTTCGATGGCGCGGCGAATCTCTTCGCTTACGCCCAATTCTTCAAATGTCTTCAATCTAAAAATGTTGTTTAAAAAATGTGGATAGGGGTGAATCAAAATAATATCCGACGCTACTCCATAGTCTTCCCCAGCCATGCAACAAGAGGATGTCGTTAGGACAAAACAACTTGAATGAAGACATTAGGTAGCTTCTCGTAAAATAAAAATCCTGAATTCGGGTGCAAAGGTACGCAAAATATTGCGGATTGAGCGTTAATAAGGCATAAAAATCGTTGGAGCGTGCAATTAAGTCAATTACACGCTCCAACGTAAGAAGGCAAGATATGTTATTCATCTTACAGCAGTGGCGGCAGCTCGAAGAGCTTTGTAGAGTTGCTGCCCTTTACAAGGATGTATCGTCCCTGGGGCTTGTCTGCGGCAATGGCGTCCTTGACCTGCTCCACATTGTCGAACAGGCGGAACCCGTGCGGCGTGTCGCAGTGCTCGAACTCGGCGCCAACGAGCCATACGGTCTCTATGTCGGAAGCCTTAAGCATGTCCACAATCTTCTGGTGCTCGTCGTGGCTAACCTCGCCAAGCTCCTTCATATCGCCAATGATAACCATCTTGTGGTTGGCCTTGATCTGGGCAAAGTTGTCGAGCGCGGCAGCCATGCTTGTAGGGTTGGCGTTGTAGGCGTCGACGATAAGGCGGTTGTCCTTGGTCTGCTCAAACTGCGAGCGGTTGTTGGACGGAACGTAGCCCGACAATGCGTGGTCTATCTGCTGGGCGCTCACACCGAAGTAGAGACCTATGGTTGCGGCGGCAAGCATATTGGCAATGTTGTATGTACCGATGAGGTGGGTGTTTACGGCGTGCCATGTGGCATCTGCCGCAGAGTGCCACTCAAAGTTTAGGGTAGGCTCGCAACCCGTGACACGTCCCTGCACATAGAGGTTGTCGGCATCCGCGCATCCGTATCTTACAAGGCTCAGGCCGTTGCTGATGCCGTTGAGATGAGGGTTGTCGTTGTCGATAAATACGGTGCGCTCGGGCTGCAATGGCGTGTTGGAGACGTTGTCGGCAAATCGGTTCTGGCGCATAAAGTCGTACAATTCGCCCTTGGTGCGCACCACACCCTCAAACGAGCCGAAGCCCTGCAAGTGGGCGCGGCCCACGTTGGTGATTATGGCATAGTCGGGCTCAACGATGTCTACCAGTGTCTTAATGTCGCCCGGGTGGGATGCTCCCATCTCCACCACAGCCACCTCGTGCTCTGGCTTAAGGCGCAGCAAGGTCTTGGGCACGCCAATGTCGTTGTTGAAGTTGCCGGCAGTATACAGCACGTTATACTTCTCCTGAAGCACGGCAGCCGTAAGCTCCTTGGTTGTGGTCTTGCCGTTGGTTCCGGTTATGCCTATGATGCGTGTGCCGAGGGTGCGTCGGTGCATAAGCGCAAGCTGCTGCAGGGTGTGCAGACAGTCGTCAACGAGCAGGCAGCGAGGGTCTGTGGCATACTCGCTCTCGTCAACCACGGCGTATGCGCAGCCTTTCTCAAGAGCCACGGCAGCAAACTTGTTGCCGTTGAACGATGCGCCCTTAAGCGCGAAGAACAACGAGCCGGCAGGACAGTCGCGACTGTCGGTAGTAACGACGGGATGCTCGGTGAAGATTTTGTATAATTCGGATATTTCCATATTACTTGGGTTTATTGTGTGCAAAGGTAGTTATTTTTATATACTTTTTATTTGGTCGTCTCGTTTTTTATTGCGTAATTTGCCATACGATAACAAAATAAGAGTAACAAAATGAAATATACAATAAACGTAAGAGGACAACTTGTAGACCTTTCAAGCCCTATGGTTATGGGCATACTGAACGCCACACCCGACTCGTTCTACTCGGGTAGCCGCAAGCAGACGGAGGCTGAGATAGCCCAGCGCGCCAACCAAATAATCGCCGAGGGAGGCAAGATTATAGACGTGGGAGCCTTCTCCACACGTCCGGGTGCCGAGGTGGTGAGCGTGGAGGAGGAGACACAGCGCCTCAAGCGTGCCCTTGCCATAGTGCGCCGCGAGCAGCCCGACGCCATTGTGTCGGTAGACACGTATCGCCCACTGGTGGCTCGCCAATGTATAGAAGAGTTTGGCGCCGACATCATCAACGACGTGTCGGAGGGCGGAATAACCGGCATTGTGGGTCAGGAGATACACGAGGAGGGCGACATGTTTGAGACGGTGGCTGCCTTGGGTGTGCCTTATATATTGATGTCGGTTCAGCCTACGCTTAAGAAGATGATGACCAACTTTGCCGCCGAGGTGCAGCGTCTGCGCGACTTGGGCGCCAAGGACATCATTCTCGACCCTGGCTACGGCTTCGGCAAGACGCTGCAGCAGAACTACGAGATACTGAACGAGGCGGAGCGTCTGCTCGATCTCGACCTGCCAATTCTCGTAGGCATATCGCGCAAGAGCATGATATATCGCCTTATAGGCGGCGACCCAACCACATCGCTCAACGGAACCACTGTGCTCAACACCATATCGCTGATGAAGGGAGCCTCCATTCTGCGTGTGCATGATGTGAGGGAGGCGGTGGAAGTGTGCCAAATTGCGGCTCAATGCCACAACTCCTAATTCGCAACTCGTAACTCCTAATTCGTAACTCAATATATGTTTGACTTTGGAATAAAAGATATAATCGACGTATTTCTCGTCGCCTTGATGCTTTACTACATCTACCGATTGATGAAGGAGAGCCGCTCGCTCAATGTCTTCATCGGCATCATTGTGTTTGTATTGGTGTGGCTCTTTGTAAGTCAGGTGTTGGAGATGCGCTTGCTTGGCGCCATTCTGGACAAGTTGGTAAGCGTTGGTGTCATCGGCCTTATCGTGCTGTTTCAGGAAGAGATACGCCGCTTTCTCTATTCGCTTGGCGCCCATCAGAGGTTCCAGTCGATAATGCGGTTCTTCTTCCTTGGCAACAAGTCGAAGTCGACGGTCGACAAGGAGACCATTATGCCTATCGTCATGGCCTGTATGGATATGTCGCGAGGCAAGGTTGGAGCCTTGATAGTTATAGAGCGCGGCTTGCGTCTTGACGACATCGTGGACACGGGCGACCTTATCGACGCCCGCATCAACCAGCGACTGATTGAGAACATCTTCTTCAAGAACTCGCCGTTGCACGACGGAGCCATGATTATATCGGGCAAGCGCATACGTGCCGCCGGCTGTATATTGCCGGTGTCGCACAATCATGACATACCAAAGGAGTTGGGATTGCGCCACCGCGCCGCCCTCGGCATCTCGCAAGACAGCGACTGTATCGCCATTGTGGTGTCGGAGGAGACGGGTGGCATAAGCGTGGCTATAAAGGGACAGTTCCAGTTGAGGCTGTCGGCGGAGAAACTGGAGAATATCTTGTCGAAAGAAATGAACTTCTAATACTTTATTTCATATACTCCGCAAAGTCCGTCAGCCTCATATCACCCTTGTTCACCAAGGTGTCGTGGAAGGCGAAGGCGGCACGCAGGGCGCAAGGCTCGTGTCCTTGCGAGGCAATGCGCTGATATTCGCGCAGAAGCGGACGGTAGTCGGGGTGGGCACAATTCTCTATAATCTCCTCTGCACGGCGAGCCGGACCCTTGCCGCGCAAGTCGGCAATGCCTTGCTCGGTAATTATCACGTCGACATCGTGCTCGGTAGAGTCGATATGGCAGCACTGCGGAACGATGGCGCTAATGCAGCCGTTCTTGGCTGTAGACGGTGTGTAGAATATGCTTATAGAGCCGTTGCGCTCGTAGTCGCACGAGCCTCCGATGCCGTTCATCAGCTTCGAGCCGCATACGTGCGACGAGTTCTCGTTGCCATAGATGTCACATTCGAGAGCCGTGTTCATGGCTATAACGCCAAAGCGGTGGATAAGCTCTGCCGAGTTGCTAAGCTCGCTTGGGCGCAGCGTTATGCGCGACTTAAAGAAGCCGATGTTGTCGTATACCTTGCGCAAGCACTCGTTGCTAACCGTCATGGCAGCCACAGAGGCGTGCGCAATCTTGTCCTCAAGCATCATGTCGATGATGGCATCCTGCACCACCTCCGAGAAAACCTCAAGCTTAGGCAGCTGTGCGTTGTTGCCAATGGCGCGCATTACGGCATTGCCCGTAACGCCCACACCGCTCTGGATAGGGAACATCGAGGGCGGTATATGACCTTTCTTAATGTCGTTAAGGAAGAAGTCGACAACGTGGTTGCCTATAGCCTCGGTCTCTGGCGTGACAGCCTTGAACGAGCGAGCCTCCTCCGGTATGCAGCACTCAACCACACCCACAAGCTTCGAAGGGTCGAGCTCGAGATACTCCTTGCCTATGCGTCCGCCCACCGACAACAGTGGAATAGGCTGGCGGTATGGATATTCGGCACACTCGTACTCGTCGTGCAGATAGCGCACACGTGGGTCGTGGAATGTGTTGAGCTCCAGTATCACACGTTTGGCAAGGCGCACGATGGTAGGCACGATGCCGTCGGCAGACGTAAGGAAGATGCGCAGCTTGTCGCCGGCATCCTCAATGGCCGACACCTCGATTATAGCCCAGTCGATATCGCCGTAGAATCCACGGCGCAAGCGCTCTGCCATGTGTCCAAGGTGCATGTCCTCATAGTCTATCTCGCCCATGTTGGCATGGCGGCGGAAGTCGGCATTGGTAGAGAACGGTGCGCGAAACTTAATGGCATGGGCGTTGGCAAAGTCGCCCTCCAAGCTTTGGCACGACGATGCACCGGTGAGAATGCCCACCTTAAAGGGTCGTCCGGCGTCGTGTTCTGCCACCGCACGCTTAGACAATTCGCGTATCACAGCCTTTGGCACGCCGTTAGGTGTAAATCCGCTGAATCCTATGTTCTCTCCGTCCTTAATCATTGCCGCACCCTCGGCGGCCGTAATCTTTCTGTATGCCATATACTGATGAAGTATTATATTGTCAGTTGCTTGTACATTTTATCGTAGGGGCATGCAAAGATACATATTATATTGAATAATTATACGAGCCGACAAAAGAAATTGTATAATTATTAACAGATTTGCAATAATACAGTAACTATAATGTATATATATACCAATAGCGTGGCTTTCTGTAAGTAGCTATAAGTAGATTAAGCGGCATCTAATTATTTTAAAAGACTAAATAGTGATACCACAATGCCAAAAAAAACAAAAAATCTCGGGCAAATTGTTGTTTGTATCAAATATAATGTCTAAATTTGCTGACATAATGTAATCCTTAGACAAATCTACAAAGAAAAATCAGCAATAAGAATGGATAAAATAGACAAACTCGACAAGAAAATCCTTAGTATTCTCTCTAAGAATGCACGTATTCCTTTTAAGGATGTAGCAGCTGAGTGTGGCGTGTCTCGCGCAGCCATCCATCAGCGTGTACAGCACCTCATTGCAGGTGGTGTGATAACTGGTAGCGGTTTTGATGTAAACCCCAAGAGCATAGGCTATAACACTTGCACATACGTTGGCATGAACCTTGAGCGTGGCAATATGTACAAGAATGTGGTGGAGAAGCTGCAGCACATTCCCGAGATTGTGGAGTGTCACTTCACAACCGGTCCTTACACCATGCTTCTTAAGGTATACGCCCGCGACAACGAGCAGCTTATGGACCTGCTCAACAACAAGATGCAGATGATTCCGGGCGTTGTGTCTACAGAGACACTTATCTCGCTCGACCAGAGCATCAAGCGTGAGATACCGGTACACCTCGAGGACTTTGAGGATTAATGGAATTATTAAAACAATAATGGAGGGTGTGTCAGAGCATACAGGTTCTGACACACCCTCTATGTATAACGACCAACCATTGCACACACATTATGGAATCTTTCCTTTTACACGAACACTTCAACGAGCTTGACAGCAAGGCTCCACGCATCCCCAACCGTCCGGTTGTGGGCATAACGACCAACTATGAGGGTATCGACGCCACTCTGCGCTCGGCCTACTACCGGCAGATAGTGGAGGCGGGAGGCACGCCGATGCTTATCCCGCCAGTCAACGACAACGACGTTATAATGTCCACACTCGACCATATAGACGCTCTGCTGCTTACGGGCGGTGCCGACTTCAACCCCCTTTGGCACGGCGACGAGCCTATACCCGGCTTGCACCACATCAACCGTGAGCGCGACCTGCCCGAACTGATGCTTACACGATATGCCTATTACAGACAGATACCTATACTTGGTATATGCCGCGGCATGCAGACTCTCGCCATTGCCCTCGACGGACATATACAGCAAGACCTGCCCAATGCCGAGGTAAGGATGAAGCACTCGCAGGATGCCGACCGCGAGGAGCCTACCCACACCGTGTTTGTGCAGAAGGACACGCTGCTTAAGAAGATATACAACTGCGACCGTATGTTTGTCAACTCGTTCCACCATCAGGCTGTGGACGAGGCTGGCGACAAGCTGCGCGTGTCGGCTACGGCTGCCGACAAGGTTGTGGAGGCAGTGGAGAGCAATGAGCATAAGCCTATATTGGGTGTGCAATGGCATCCCGAATGGCTCGGCAAGGACGGACAGCCGCTGTTTAAATGGCTTGTCGACGAGGCTCGGCTGTTGATGGAGGCACGCCGTTTCCACCGCCGCAATCTTACGGTCGACTCGCATTGCGACACGCCGATGTTCTTCCCGCAAGGCATCGACTTCGAGCAGCGCGACCCACGCATACTGTACGACCTGCACAAGATGCGCGACGGAGGGCCCGACGCCGTCACAATGGTGGCTTATCTGCCGCAGCCCAAGGAGGGCGAGCGCTTTGTGGATATTGCCCCGTTCAAGGTAGACGGACCACGCGCTTATGCCGACCTGATATTCGACAAGATTGACGAGACGGTGCTGGCACACTCCGGCTACATTGCCTTGGCACGCAACAGAGCCGAGATTGAGGCCAACAAGAGGGCTGATAAGAAGTCGCTCATGATTGGCATTGAGAACGGACTGGCTATAGAAGATGACCTGAAGAACGTGGAGCACTTTGCCAAACGTGGCATTGTGTACATCACGCTGTGCCATAACGGCGACAACCAGATATGCGATTCGGCACGCAACTCTGCCTGCACGCACGGCGGTGTGTCGCCCTTCGGCGAGCAGGTTATACACGAGATGAACCGACTTGGGCTTATGGTGGACCTCAGTCATGCCGGCGAACGCTCGTTCTACGATGCCCTTGAGATATCGAAGACACCAATAGTATGCTCTCACTCCAATGCCAAGGCTTTGTGCGATGTGCCACGCAACCTTACCGACGAGCAGATGAAGGCGCTCGCCGCAAAGGGCGGTGTGTGCCAGATAACCCTCTATAACGGTTTCCTCCGCACCGACGGCAAGGCTTGCATCGCCGATGCCATGGCGCATCTGTACCATGCCATCGACGTTATGGGCATCGACCATGTGGGCTTGGGCACCGACTTCGACGGCGATGGCGGTGTGCCTGGACTCGCCGATGCCTCCGAACTAATCAACTTTACCAAGGCTCTGCTGCGCCGCAGGTTCTCCGAAGAGGATATGGCGAAGATTTGGGGCGGCAACTGGCTTAGGGTTATGGAGGCGGTGCAAGGCTTGCGCTTCGTATAATATTCTATCGTATAATGAGCGTTAATGTTTCTATCGTATAATAGACGTTAATGGGCTTCGCTCGGACATCGCCTTCGGCGACACTACACAAGCAATCATTTCTGTGCCTTCTGTCGTATGACGCGCAGCGTCTATACGGTCTGTGGATTCCAAAAGCTTAAGCCCGTAGGCTTCTGTGTCTTCGGTGAGTTCTGTGGGAACTCAAATATTATACGTTCATTACACGAACCTCAGAACCCCACTCCCCAATAAAACTGCAATTCACCCATATATCACTCCATATTTCGGATAAGCCCAAATTAACGCCCCCAACTCTTTGTCCTTTCACGAAAATTTCGGAAATTTGCACCCGTCAAGAACCAATAAGATATAAGTAATATTAATGATATGCGAAAAGTAATAGGTATAGGCGAAACCGTGCTCGACATTATCTTCAAAGACGGCAAGCCAACAGAGGCAGTGCCGGGTGGCTCTACCTTCAACGGCATAGTGTCGTTGGGGCGAGCCGGTGTGGATGTTACGTTCCTTACAGAGACAGGCGACGACCGGGTGGGCGAGCATGTGCGACAATTTCTTAGCGACAACAACGTCGACACATCGGGCATAAACGTTTGCCCCGACAGCAAGTCGCCAATATCGCTTGCCTTCCTCGACAACGACAACAATGCCGACTACGTGTTCTACCGCGACGCCAACACTACCCATGCCGACTTTGTGTACCCCGACATCCATGCCGACGACATCGTTGTGCTTGGCTCGTTCTATGCCGTCAACCCGGCTGTGCGCAACCAGGTGGCAGGCTTGCTTGAGCTGGCACGCAGCCGAGGAGCCATTATCTATTACGACGTCAACTTCCGTCCTGCCCACCGCAACGACGTGATGAAGATTACACCTAATCTTATAGAGAACCTCGAGTATGCCGACATCGTTAGAGGCTCACGCGACGACTTCAACGAGATATACCATAAGGACACCGCCGAACGTGTGTACCGTGCCGAGACTTCCTTCTACTGCAAGCGCCTTGTGTATACCGACGGAGCACAGCCCGTAACCGTATTGTCGGACGGCGGACTGAAGAAGGAGTATCCCGTGGCACCCGTCGACACCGTGAGCACTATCGGAGCAGGCGACAACTTCAACGCCGGACTGGTGTACGCCCTTATTAAATATGGTGTGACAAGAGCCGATATAGAGCGCGGACTCGACGAGAGCACATGGGACAAGCTCATAAAGTGGGCAATGGCGTTTTCTGCCGACTGCTGCAAGGACATATTCAACTATATATCCACCGACTTTGGCGAGAGTCTTAAAAAACAATGCTGACAACTTAGGATAGAACAAATAAGGACAAACCCGTTAAATATATTAGAAACAATTATGAATACAGAGATTACATCCAACATCCACTACGTAGGCGTAAACGACCGACACAAGGATATATTCGAAGGCTTGTGGCCGCTGCCCTACGGCGTGAGCTACAACTCGTACATCATCGACGACGAGAAGATAGCACTCGTGGACACTGTTGAGGCCGACTTCTTCCCGCAGTTCCTCGACAACATCCGACAGGTAATTGGCGACCGCCAAATCGACTATATCATCGTCAACCACATGGAGCCAGACCACAGCGGCTCGCTCGCCCTTATCAAGCAATATTATCCGGGTGCTCGCATCATTGGCAACAAGAAGACCTTTGAGATGATGCGCGGCTACTACCATGTGGGCGAGGATGCAAGCGAGATATTGGAGGTGAAGAATGGCGACACTCTGAGCTTGGGCAGCCATAAGCTTCAGTTTGTGCTCATTCCTATGGTACACTGGCCTGAGACAATGGTTACGCTCGACCAGACATCGCACACCCTCTTCTCGGGCGATGCCTTTGGATGCTTTGGCGCACTGAACGGAGCCTTCCTCGATGCAAAGATGAACTGCGACATCTACTGGGACGAGATGCGCCGCTACTACTCCAATATTGTTGGCAAGTATGGCGTCCCCGTGCAGCAGGCTCTCAAGAAGCTTGCCGGTGTACAGATCGACTACATCTGCTCTACACACGGTCCCGTATGGCACGAGCATATAGAGCGTGTGCTTGCCATATACAACAGCCTTAGCTTGTACAACGGCGAGCCCGGACTTGTTATATGCTACGGCTCTATGTACGGCAACACCGAGCGTGCGGCAGAGGTTATAGCACGTGCCGCAAGCGAGGCAGGCGTCAAGAACATCGTTATGCACGACGTGTCGCGCAGCAACCACTCGTACATCTTGAGCGACATCTTCAAGTACAACGCCTTGGTGCTTGGCGCCCCAACCTACAACAACGGGCTATACCCGCAGATGGAGAGCTTGCTCTCCGAGATAAGCGGCCGCAACATGAAGAACCGCAAGCTCGGTATCTTCGGCTCGTGCACATGGGCAGGACAAGCCGTCAAGAAGATAAAGGAGTGGAACGAGACAAAGGCAAACTTCGAGCTTGTTGGCGAGCCGGCAGAGATAAAGCAAAGTCTGAGCGAGGAGACACGACAGGCTTGCGAGGCTTTGGGCAAGGCTATGGCAGAGAGCATTTTGTAGTCCGATTCGATGTTAAAACTACTTGTTTTGACAACTTGCTATATATCAATTAAAAAATAAATGAGCTGCGTAGTACGTAGCTCATTTATTTTTACTAATTTTGCAAAGTCAATGTGACAAAACGAAACAAATCAACATTATATTATAAACTAATATGAATTTACTTGAACACATCGTTGCGCGCGCTAAGAGCGACAAACAACGCATTGTGCTCCCCGAAGCTACTGAGGAGCGCACACTTAGAGCAGCCGACCGCGTACTGGCTGACAGTATTGCCGAACTCATCCTCATCGGCAACCCAGACGAACTTAAGGAGCTTGCCGCAAAGTGGGATCTCCACAACATCGACAAGGCTACCATCGTCGATCCGCTCAACAACCCCAAAGCCGAGGAGTATGCAGAGCTTCTTGCCGAGCTTCGCAAGAAGAAGGGCATGACTATCGAGCAGGCTCGCGAGCTTGTTAAGAATCCTCTCTATCTTGGCTGTATGATTATCAAGACAGAGGGCGCCGATGGTCAGATCTCTGGCGCATTGAGCACAACAGGCGACACTCTGCGTCCTGCTTTGCAGATTATCAAGTGTGCTCCTGGCGTGACATGTGTTAGCGGTGCCATGCTTATGCTTACACACGAGCACCAGTATGGCGACGACGGCATCATCGTTATGGGCGACGTTGCCGTAACACCGGTTCCTACAGCCGACCAGCTTGCACAGATTGCTGTTTGTACAGCACAGACAGCCCGTTCGGTTGCTGGCATCCAGGACCCACGTGTTGCTATGCTTAGCTTCTCTACAAAGGGTTCTGCCAAGCACGAGGTAGTAGACAAGGTGGTTGAGGCTACACGTCTTGCACACGAGCTGGCTCCTGAGCTTAAGCTCGACGGCGAGTTGCAGGCCGACGCCGCTCTCGTTCCTGCAGTAGGCGAGAAGAAGGCTCCGGGCAGCCTTATTGCCGGTCATGCCAACGTTCTTGTTGTTCCTAACCTTGAGGTTGGCAACATCAGCTACAAGCTCGTTCAGCGTCTTGGCGATGCTATCGCTATCGGTCCTATCCTCCAGGGTATCGCTCGTCCGGTGAACGACCTCTCTCGCGGTTGCTCTGTAGACGATATCTACTACATGGTAGCAATAACAGCCTGCCAGGCAATGGATTCAAAGAAGTAAGCGCAAAGCGCATTACTTCTTTGAATCCAATTAAGAATTAGGAATTAGGAGTTAAGAATTGGTCGCTTTGCGATTAAGAATTATTCAATTAAGAATTGGTTATGAGCGAATTCGGAACGATATTGGAAGATAAGTGTATGAATTTCTCTATTCGTATCGTGGGTTTGTGCCGTTTCTTAAATGAAGAGAAGCACGAATACAGAATTGCGGACCAAATGTTCAGAAGTGGCACCAGTATAGGTGCAAATTTGGCTGAAGCTCAATGCGCTGTTAGTCGCAACGACTTTATCTCAAAGTTGCACATTTCATTAAAAGAATCTAATGAAACTTTATATTGGCTGCGGTTGCTCTACCGCACACGCTTTATAACAGAAAAGCAGTTTAAGTCTGTATATGCCGATTGTGAGGAACTTAAGCGTATATTGATGTCGGCTTCTAAAAAGGCAAGGGCCAATAACACGCCTAAGGGAACAGAAAAAAATAACTCGTAACTCATAATAGAATCAATTCATAACTCGTAATTCGTAACTCATAATTGAATCAATTCGTAACTCGTAATTCCTAATTCGTAACTCATAATTGAATCAACTCGTAACTCGTAATTCCTAATTCGTAATTAAATCAATTCGTAACTCGTAATTCGTAACTCGTAATTTATAAATATGAAAGTATTAGTTTTAAACTGCGGAAGTTCTTCCATCAAGTATAAGCTCTATAATATGGACGACAACTCGGTGCTTGCAGCTGGCGGCGTTGAGCGTATCGGCCTTGACGAGGCATTCATCAAAGTAACAATGCCTAACGGCGAGAAGAAGAAGATAATGCACGATATGCCCGACCACAAGGAAGGTGTCAACTTCGTGTTCCAGTGTCTTCTCAACCCTGAGTTCGGTGCCATTAAGAGCCTCGACGAGATCGACGCCGTAGGTCACCGTATCGTGCAGGGTGGCGACCTCTTCGAGAAGAGCGTTATCGTAGACAAGTCGGTAGAGGATGGCATCGAGAGCCTTTGCGACCTCGCACCAGTACACAACGCCGGACACCTCAAGGGTATTCGTGCCGTAGACAAGCTTATGCCTAACACACCTCAGGTATGTGTGTTCGACAACGCCTTCCACAGCACAATGCCCGACTACGCATATCTCTACGCCATTCCTTACGAGCTGTACGAGAAGTATCACGTACGCCGTTATGGCTTCCACGGAACCAGCCACCGCTATGTATCACAGCGCGTATGCGAGTTCCTCGGCCGCGACATCAACACACAGCGCATCATCACCTGCCACATCGGCAACGGCGCTTCGGTGTCTGCCGTTAAGTTTGGCAAGTGTGTCGACACATCAATGGGTCTCACTCCGCTTGCCGGCGTGATGATGGGTAGCCGTTCGGGCGACATCGACCCTTCTGCCGTTACATTCCTTATGGAAAAGCTCGGCAAGAAGCCTCAGGAGATGGCCGACTTCCTCAACAAGGAGAGTGGTGTGCTCGGTATCACTGGTATCTCTTCGGATATGCGCGAGATTGAGAGCGCTGCCAACGAGGGCAACGAGCGTGCTAAGCTTGCTCTTAATATGTACAACTACCGCATCAAGAAGTACATTGGCGCCTACGCTGCCGCTATGGGTGGTGTCGACATCATCGTATGGACTGCTGGTGTTGGCGAGAATCAGGTTGGCACACGTCTCGAGGCTTGTTCGGGTCTTGAGTTCCTCGGTGTCAAGATGGACGCAGAGGCCAACAAGGTACGTGGCGAGGAGGCTATCATCTCTACTCCCGACTCAAAGGTTACGGTATGCGTGATACCTACCGACGAGGAGCTTATGATTGCCAAGGACACCATGGCGTTGCTTCAGAAGTAAGCCAAACATAACTAATGGTATATAATAGAAAAGAGCGAGGGCTTCAGCCTTCGCTCTTTTTCATATTGCGTGGGTGGTGGTTAAGAATCTCCTCACGCAAGGTAGTGATGTCGATATGAGTGTATATCTGCGTAGTCTTGATGTTCTCGTGCCCCAACATCTCCTGGATGGCTCGCAGGTTGGCGCCGCCCTTAAGCAGCGCCGTGGCAAACGAGTGGCGCAGCGTGTGCGGCGACACCGTCTTGTTGATGCCCGCATCCTTAGCCACATTCTTTATCATGATAAGAATCATGGTGCGGGTGAGGTGTGCGCCGCGGCGGTTTAGGAACACATATTGGTCCTCGCCCGGCTTAACCTTCATAAGGTTGCGGTCCAACAGCCACAGCTGTATTTCGTGCAGGGCAGCGTCTGATATAGGCACAAGGCGTTCCTTGTTGCCCTTGCCCACTATGCGCAGAAACTTGTCCTTAACCGATATGTCGCTGAAACGTAGGCTTACCAGCTCGGACACACGCAAGCCGCACGAGAAGAGCACCTCTATGATGGCACGGTTGCGCTGCCCCTCCCACTTCGACAGGTCGATGGAGCGCTCCATGCGGTCTACCTCCTCGGTCGACAGCACCTCGGGCAGGTGCTCGCCGATGGCTGGCGACTCGAGCAATTCGGCTGGGTCGTCTTTCAACTCGCCGTCCAAAACAAGGAAGCGAAAGAACGACCGCACTCCGCTGAGGATGCGTGCCTGGCTTGACGCCGATACTCCAAACTCGTGGATGGTGGCTGCAAACGTCTCAAGGTGCGACAGCTTGACGTCGTGTATGGTCAGGTTCTCGCAGCGCATAAAGTTTTGCAGATAGTCGAGGTCGTGCGTATATGCCTCTATGGTGTTGGCGGTGTAGTTGCGCTCAAGCTTTAGATAGCGCAGATACCGACGTCTAAATTGCTCCATTGCCAGGTTGTCTTTAATATGGTTAGTTCTATATAGGGAGTGGTGCAGAGTGGGGGAAAGGGGGATTTTTATATAAGTTAATGGCAGGGCTTTAACAAAAACCAATTAAACCCCGTATATATTGTCCGAGTCTTCGACTTGCTTTCCATTCAGATAAAGCCTTACGAGAGCAAGCTCTCGACAACTTTATCTGAGTGTAAAGCAGTGGCACGATGTGCCACTCGGACAATATATACGGCGTTAAACATAAAAAACATTATGTAGAGCGTTGCTTGCGTGGTACGGTTCGGAGACCGTACCTCCTACTGGTGGTTGCCTGTCAAATGTTTTTTATGTTTATCGCCCTATTGTGGGCAAAACCCCGAAGGGTTTTGCCCACAATAGGGTGTGATGTCGGTTTTTGTCTAAGCCCTGCCACATACTTCTAAATAGTGTTCCCTAACAGGCTGCAATTCAAACAGCTATCGCTCCGTATTTCGGTTGTCTCTTTACTTCTTCAGCTCAAAGCCGATGCGCATGCCGTTGTAGCTGCTCAGAAGCGAGTTTACGATAGCGGCTGTGGTGCTGAGCTTTGATGTAGCGTTAGACACCGCCTTCAATGTTGTCATAAGTTTGTCGGCATTGAAGGTGAGGGTCATTGTAGAGCCCTGTGTAACGACGTAGGCAGTGTATGCCGAGCCAAAGGCAGGAGTAAAGGTTATGGTCTTAGCCTTCTCGTTGAACACGTATGTACCCTTTGTCACGCGCTTCTTAATCTTAGAGGTATAGTTGCCCTCGCCGTCGAAGGTATATACAATGCCGTTTATGCCAAGCGACTTCATCACCGGAGCCACTCTCTTCTTAATCTTGTTGGTAACGGCAGCGCCGCCAGCCTTAGAGAGGAAGTTCTCGCTCTCAAACTCGCAAGCCGGTTGGCTATACTTCCATGTGCCCTTGATAGATTTGGCGTTAGTGGCCTTGTCGCCTACAACGGTGTTCACAACACCCTCAATGATATCCTTAACGCTCTGTGCCTGAATACTGCTGCTGCACATGCAAAGAAGAGCAAGTGCCAAAACAAACTTAAATCTTTTCATAATTGTTTTTCACCAAATAAAATGTTACTATAAATAATGAGCGGCAAAAATACCACTTTTTCTGTTTTACGCCAACATCTAATGCCACATTTTATTATAAATGTCTAAAAAAGCTATGCTTTTTAACGTATACCAACCTTTTTAATTAACTTTGCAATCGGTATGCATAAGCATAAACAGATAAAAATTTAAAAGACAATGAACATAGCACTTATCGGCTACGGCAAGATGGGCAAGATGATTGAGTCTATCTGCAAGGAGCGTGGCCACAAAATTGTTAGCATCATCGACATTGACAATCAGCAGGATTTCGATTCACCCGAGTTTGCATCAGCAGACGTTGCAATAGAGTTTACATCGCCTACCGCTGCCTACGGCAATTATCTGCGTGCCTTCAAGGCAGGCGTCAAGGTGGTTAGCGGCTCTACAGGCTGGATGAAGGATCATGGCGACGACGTTCGCCGTATGTGTACAGAGGAGGGCAAGACGCTGTTCTGGGCATCCAACTTCTCTATCGGTGTTGCCATCTTCTCTGCCGTGAACCGCTATCTGGCAAAGATTATGAACCAGTTTCCGCAGTACGACGTGCGCATGGAGGAGACTCATCACATCCACAAGCTCGACGCTCCGTCGGGCACAGCCATCACCCTTGCCGAGGAGATTGTAAACGACCTCGACCGCAAGACATCGTGGGTTAAGGGCGAGCAGCACCTTGCCGACGGCACGGTGGAGGGCACCAACAACGTGGCTCCCGACCAGCTTGCCATCGAGAGCATACGCCGCGACGAGGTTCCGGGCATCCACTCTATAATATACGATAGCGAAGCCGACTGCATCAACATCACTCACGACGCCCACTCGCGTAAGGGATTCGCCTTAGGTGCGGTGCTTGCAGCCGAATATACACAGCAGCACACAGGCTTGCTTACAACAAGCGACCTCTTCAAATTCTAACAACAACAACTCAACTACAATGACCGATAAGGAAAAGAAGGTCCTCAACCCTAAGGTGCAGTGGGCCAAGTTTGTCGTGGTGACGGTGTTGTACCTGCTCTTTCTCTACTGGGTTAAGAGCTGGTGGGGGCTTCTCGTCCTGCCGTTTATCTTCGACGTGTACATTACAAAGCGCATAAAGTGGCAGTGGTGGCGCGAGGGCGGCGACGCAACACGCTTCATCATGTCGTGGGTGGACGCCATAGTGTTTGCCCTCGTGGCTGTCTACTTCATCAATCTGTTCTTCTTCCAGAACTACGTCATCCCCTCTTCGTCTTTGGAGAAGTCGCTCCTTACCGGCGACTACCTCTTTGTGTCGAAGATAAGCTATGGACCGCGCAAGCCGCAGACACCGCTTACGCTGCCTCTTACACAGCACACGCTGCCCGTGTTTGAGTGTCCTTCGTATATCGAGTGGCCGCAGTGGAAGTATGAGCGTGCCAAGGGATTGGGACATGTACAGCAGAACGACATCGTGGTGTTCAACTATCCGGCTGGCGACACACTCTGCACAGCACCGCAATATCAGGCACAAGACTTCTACCGCCTTGTCTACAGACTTGGCGAGGGCGAGTATGTACAGAAGCATAATGGCATGCTGCCGAATTTGGACAGTATGTCGTGCCAGCAGCGACACGACTTCTTTGCTAAGATATATGCCGAGGGACGCAATATCGTCAACTCCAATCCAAATGAGTATGGCAAGGTGATAACACGCCCCGTAGACCGCCGCGAGAACTACGTAAAGCGCTGTGTGGGTCTGCCTGGACAGACGTTGCAGATAAAGAACCGCATTATCTACACCGACGGACGTGCCAACAAGGAGCCGGACAACGTGCAGTATTCTTACTACGTAAAGCTGCGCGGACAGCTGCCGCTTGAGCTTATCGACGAGCTTGGCATATCTATGGAGGACATTGCCAGCCTCAACACCACAGGCTATCTGCCTCTTACCAATGCAACGGTCAAGGCGCTGCGAGCACGCAAGGACATCGTGGAGAGTGTTACACTTGTCAACGACCCTACATGGTGGGACATCTATCCGCTTAACGGCTACAAGGGCTGGACAAGAGACAACTACGGACCAATATGGATTCCGAAGAAGGGTGCCACCATCAACCTCACTATGGACAACATTGCCGTGTACGAGCGTCCGATACGTGTGTACGAGGGCAACGACCTCAAGGTGCAGGGCGGAAAGATATACATCAACGGCAAGGAGGCCAAGAAGTATACCTTCAAGATGGACTACTACTGGATGATGGGCGACAACCGCCACAACTCGCTCGACTCACGCTACTGGGGATTCGTTCCCGAAGACCACATCGTGGGTAAGCCGATATTCATCTGGTGGAGCCACGATCCCGACCACGGTGGATTCAGCGGCATACGTTGGAGCCGATTGTTCCGCTTCGTGGACAATATCAAGTAAATCTTAACCCTTAATACTTAATCTCTATGTTAGGCAAAATAATATCGCAAATCTCAAGATACAGAGATAAGCACAAGTTTCAAGACTTCTTCCTGTATCTTGGTATGCTTATAGTGGCGAGCATTCTGTTCTCGCTTATAGGCTACGACATTGAGAGGCAAGAAAGCGACTGGATGCAGTGGCTGTATTATATATTGTTGAATGTTGTGGCATTGGTGCTGCATCATGTTGCGATATATGCCATAATAAAGATTAAGGAAAAGAAGAAGTAGATTTTTCATTTCATCTAACAAAGTACCAGTCGACGTTGTTTGTCTGCACAACGTATTGTGTGTCAACGATTTGCGTCCACTGGTACTTTGTCGGTATATAGCAAAAGTGCCATGCTATGTGCCAGCCTCCGAGGCATAAGTGGCAGCCTCGCCAATCTGAGGGGATATATTGGGGCGTTACAAGGTGCCTGTAATGCCGTTACAAGTGCTCTGTAATGCTGTTACAAGGCACTCTTTAGTTTGGCACCTCTATGCGATAATGCTGCCGTCTGTCACATTAGGCATAATGGCTGTTAGATGCACTGGTAGATAATGGCATTTTATGGATAAAGTGACAGCCTTTAAGTGTTTGATTATGAACGTGTTGCGTATATTCTGCCACTTTCGGCACTAATTTTCAAAAAACAATAATGTTTAACTCTACAACAACCAACAATATGTCCACAACGTCTGGTGTACAACCCATTGGCACGACGGTGCTATTGTCGTCGGCTTATTTTCCGCCGGTTCAATGGATGCAGAAGTTGCACAGATATAATAAGGTGTACGTCGAACGCAACGACAACTTCTGCAAGCAGACCTATCGCAACCGCTGTGTTATAGCCACAGCCAATGGTGTGCAGGCTCTGACGGTGCCTATTGAGCGCTTTGAGGGAGCCAAGTGTCCGATGCGCGACATACGTATAAGCGACCACGGCGAGTGGCGACATCTACACTGGAACGCCATTGTGTCGGCTTACGGCGAGAGTCCATTCTTCGACTATTATGCCGACGACCTGCGTCCCTTCTTTGAGCGCAAGTGGCAGTATTTGTTCGACTTCAATATGGAGATTGTATCTAAGCTGTGCGAGCTGCTTGATGTGCGTCCCGACATAAGTCTTACCGATGCTTATGCCGATGCCGCCCTTCTTGGTGCCGACGATCTGCGCGACGCCATAAGGCCCAAGCATCCCGCTGCCGACCAAGCCTTCGAGCCGCGTCCTTACTACCAGGTGTATGCCGCACGTCACGGTTTCCAGCCCAATATGTCGGTGCTCGACCTGCTGTGCAACGAGGGACCGGAGGGAATATTCTATTTATAGACGAGTAAGCGAGTAGACTAATAGACAAGTAAACGAGTAGACAAGTAAACAATTAAACAAGGAGATAAGCCAATGCAACCACAATATGTTTTTGAGACCGAGATGGAGGTTCGCGACTACGAGTGCGACATCCAGGGTATAGTGAACAACGCCAACTATCTGCATTACACCGAGCACACGCGCCATTTGTACCTTATGTCGCTTGGCGTAAGCTTTGCCAAGCTGCACGAGCAGGGTGTAGACCCGGTGGTGGCGCGTATGAATCTGCAATACAAGACGCCTCTGCGCAGCGACGATGTGTTTGTGTCGAAGCTTGGTGTGCGCAAGGAGGGCTTGCGTTATGTGTTCAATCAGGATATCTTCCGCAAGTCGGATGGCAGGCTGTGTCTGCGTGCTGTCGTCGAGCTTGTTTGCCTTATCAATGGCAAGCTGGGTAATAGCGAGGACTATGACAGGGCGTTCGGTTTTATAAGCCAACCCAACGAAACAACAGAACAATAATGAAGATAGGAAATATAGAATTTGGACCACAGCCTTTGTTCCTCGCCCCAATGGAGGACGTAACCGACATAGGCTTTAGACACCTGTGCAAGCGCTTCGGCGCATCAATGGTGTACACCGAGTTTGTAAGCGCCGAGGCACTGGTGCGCTCAGTAAACGCCACACTAAAGAAGCTCAACATCAGCGACGAGGAGCGCCCCGTAGGCATACAGATATACGGAAGGGATGTAGAGTCGATGGTGGAGGCTGCCAAGATAGTGGAGCAGGCACACCCCGACGTTATCGACATCAACTTCGGATGTCCCGTTAAGAAGGTGGCAGGAAAGGGTGCCGGTGCCGGAATGTTGCAGAACATACCTCTCTTGCTCGACATAACACGCGAGGTGGTGAAGGCTGTCAACACACCCGTGACGGTTAAGACACGTCTTGGATGGAACTCGGACAACCTCGTGATAACCGACCTTGCCGAACAACTGCAAGACTGCGGCATACAGGCGCTTACCATACACGGCCGCACACGTGCCCAGATGTATACCGGCGACGCCGACTGGACATTGATAGGCGAGGTTAAGCGCAACCCACGCATACACATACCCATCATCGGCAATGGCGACATCTGCACACCGGAACAAGCTAAGGAGGCCTTCGAGCGTTATGGTGTGGATGCCGTTATGGTGGGACGAGCCACCTTTGGACGTCCATGGATATTCAAGGAGATGCGCGACTATCTCGACGGTAAGCCTGCCGACCCTACGCTTACCTTCGACCGTAAGCTCGACATACTGCTCGAGCAGCTGCGCATCAACGTAGAGCGCATAGACGAGTATCGTGGCATACTGCACACACGCCGACACATAGCGGCTTCGCCGATATTCAAGGGAATACCCGACTTCCGCCAAACACGCATCGCCATGCTGCGTGCTACAACCGTAGACGAGCTTACAGCCATTATGGAGAGTGTGCGAGAGCGTGTCAAGAACGGCGATATTCCGACGGCGACATGCCCACATGCTCTTTAAAGTACTTGCCTAAGAACGACTGATTGGAGAAGTTTAGTTCTTGGGCAATTTCTTTTATGCTCTTCTGTGTGTTGCGGAAGAGCATGCGCAGCTCCATCGTTACGTACGAGTCGATCCACTCGCTTGGGGTGCGCTTGGATACCATCTTTATAGTCTCCGACAGATACTTGGGCGATATGCACAGCTGCTCCGAGTACCAACCCACACGGCGTTCGGTGCGGAAGTTGGCCTCCACAAGCAGCAAGAACTTGGTGAATATCTCCTCAGATCTTGAGTTGCACCCGTCGTTCTTTACCTGTGCCGTGTATATAACGTTACACATCTCGTACACCATGGTAAGGAACAGCGACTGCACCATTTGGCGGCGGAAGTGGTTGTCTGGCTCACTTATTTTATCCTTCATCTGGAAGAAGGTGTCGCGTATGAAGTTGGCGCGGTCTTCCGGCAGGCGAAACACGGGATGATTGCGTGCGAAGAGGAAGAGCGACGACAGCTCGTGTACGCTCTTTATAGTCTCCTTAAAGAAGTTGTAGTCGATTATGATGCCAATGCCACGGCAGTCGGGTGTCATCGTACAGTCGTGCGTAACACGTCCCTGGTTGATGATGATAAGGTCGCCAGGCTCTACCACGTGCTCCACGGTGTCTACATAATAGCGTGCCGAGCCCTTGAGGCACATTCCTACGAGCAGACACTGCATGCGTCGTGGCTCTTTGGGCAAAGGCAGGTTGGCCATTTCGTCAATAAGCAGTATATCGCCTTGGATATACGTTCCGCTGCACATGCGTATGGCATGGTCAACGGTTATGTCCCTAAATGCTATGTTGTTCATTGACATCCTCCTTGTTTATTTGTTTACTTGTCTGCTTGTATCCTCGTCAAATCGTCTTCTTGTCTGCTTGTCCTCCCGCTCGCTATCTTCCACGCTGTAGGCGGAAGCTTAGCTGGTACAGTGCCGCGCCGAATATCATAAGCGAGAATGCCACCGCCATAAGCACGTTGTTCATGTTGCCGCCGTAGAATTCTACAAGCGTCTTGTCGGCTGCATACGGAAAGAGGCGGTAGGAGAAGAAGGCTATGGTGTTGTTGGTAAAGTGGAACACGAGGCCCGGCACGATGCTGCGTGTGCGCATATACATCCATCCAAGCAGCAAGCCCATAACGAAGGCGTTGATGCCCTGTGCCATATTGAGGTGTATGGCGCCGAAGAGTGCCGCCGTTACTACTATGGCTGCCCAATGCCAACGCACGTCAAGCGCATCGAGCAGACGGCGCAGTATGGCTCCACGAAACACCATTTCCTCGGCTATCGGGGCAAGAACTCCAACCGCAAGGAAGCCGCTGTCGTGGCTCATTATGCCCTTAAACAGCTTGGCATATCCCTCCGGCATGTCTATGCCGGCTTGCTCTATGGCAAAGGTCATAGGCATAACGCTGCCTCCGGCAAGGCAAATAACCCAAAACAGCGTAAACCAAGGACGCTGACTGATATAGTGGTTGGGCATTGGTGTCCACTTGCGCCAGGCAAAGAGGGCTATGGCGAGCACACTGCTGACGATAGAGCACACTATTGTTGCTGTTGGCGATACGTCTTTTGTTTGGCAGATAAGCTGCGCAACGATGCCTACCGCAATTTGTATTGCGGCAAACAGAAGGACGTATAGCAAAGAGTCGGTTATTGCTTTCTTCATATTATAGAGTTGTTTTTATTTGCTATAGTAGGGCTGTGCTGTTGAGTGGACCATATCTGTTTGGTGGCATTGAGGTCCTTTTGCAGCTGCGCCATAAGCTCGTCGACGCTGCCAAACCGCTTCTCGCCACGCAGACGCTGTATAAAGTCCACGCTTACCTGGCGTCCGTAAATGTCGCCCTCAAACCCGATGATGTGCGCTTCGAGCGTCTGGCTGTTGCGCTGGAAGGTGGGGTTGTTGCCGATATTCATCATAGCCGGCATGCCCTTGCCTCCCTCTATGCTAACGCTTACGGCGTAGGCGCCGGTTTGCGGTATAAGCTGCTCGGCGCAAAGGGGGGCGATGTTGGCTGTGGGGAAGCCCATCTTTCTACCCTCCTCAAAGCCGTGTGCCACGTTGCCCGTTATGCGGTAGGGACGTCCGAGGCAGCGGCAAGCCTCCGCCACATTGCCCTCGGCAAGCAGACGGCGTACCAGCGACGACGACACACGCAAGCCGTCGACATCCACTGGGGTGTTGAGCAGCACGTCGATGCCCATCTCCTTGCCATAGGCGGCATATTGGTCGAAGCCCTCGGCACGGTTGTGGCCAAAGCGGTTGTCGTAGCCTATGAGCAGGCGGCGCACCCCGAGGCGGTCGTGCAGCACGTGCTGCATAAACTCCTTGGCAGACAGCTGAGCCATCTGCAGGTCGAAGTGCAGCACCTCCACACGGTCTACACCCGTGGCTTCGAGCAGCTGCAGCTTGGTGTCGGTAGACGTAAGGAGCTGCGGCACATAGGAGGCATGCACCACTTGGCGCGGATGTAGGTCGAAGGTTATGACCATCGATTTCATCCCCCCGTCCTTGGCAGTCTGCTTCAGACGGTCTATAACAAACTGATGTCCACGGTGTACGCCGTCGAAGAAGCCAATGGTGGCGCAGAAGGCGTCGTTGGTTATGCTGTTGTCCATATCTCCTTGTTTCGGCACCAGTCTAAACCGGTGGTCTCGTGCAGCGTTGTAATGCCCAAAGCCTCGGCAGCCAGGCAGTTCTCCTTGAGGTCGTCTATAAAGAGCGTGTCCTCGGCAAGGATGCCAGCCTCTTTTAAGGCTTGCTCAAAAATGTCTTTGTTAGGCTTTTTGCGGTGCATCTCATACGACAGAAACACCTTTTCAAAGTAGAAGTCGGCAGTCTTTCCGTCTATCGTAAAGTGGTTGTCGCGGCAATAGTTCCAGTGCATAATGTTGGTGTTTGACAGCAGGAAGATGCGGTGTCCAGCCGCTTTAAGGCGTTCTATCAGTTGCAGCTTCTCCACAGGTATGCCCGTAAGCAGCTGGTTCCAAGCCCACACAATGTCGGCATCGCTTGTGGTAGAGCCAGACAGGCGGCGCACCTCGTCGCAAAATTGGGCTTGGCTGATGCGTCCCAGTTCGGTGTCAAGGAAGAGGTCTTCGGTGCGGTGCTCCTCCACGTATGTGGCAATGGCACCGCATCCAATCTCCTTGAAGGCCTTGATGCAGCGCTCGGGGTCAAGGCCCACGAGCACACAGCCAAGGTCGAATATTATGTTCTTTTTCATCTTTGTACTTTTAGGTTACGTGTCGGAATCCACGCCGCAGCCCATCCAATGAGCAGCACCGTGACAAACACTATAGCCACATCGTCGTAGTGTACACTAACGGGGTAGGCATTGACGACAAACGAGCCAGCACTGTCGCCCATGTGTACGAATCCGAACTCTTGTTGCAGCCAACAGAGCAGCAGTCCTAACAATATGCCCACAACGGCTCCAGCCGCCGATATCATACGTCCCTCAAACAGGAAGATGCGTCTTATCTGCGAGTCGGTGGCTCCGAGGTTGCGCAGCGTCATGGCATCGTCCTTCTTGTCGATGATGAGCATCGACAGCGACGATATGATGTTGAAGCACGCCACCATCAGTATGAAGGTAAGGAAGACGTAAGCCAAGACCTTCTCTATCTGCATGATGTTGAAGGTGTCGGCTTGCTGCTCAAAGCGGTCGAGCACCTTGAAGCGCTTGCCCACAATGTCTTGCATCTCCTTTTTGGCGTCGCTGATGTCGGTTCCGGGCTTCAGACGTATCTGCAACGACGACAGCATACCGTCCTGGTCGAACAGGCGACGGGCAAAATCGACCGAACATATCAGTCGGCTGCGGTCGTACTTGGCCTGGTTTACGGCATACACCACACCGGGCGATATAAGCGAGTCGACCACAAAACCCTCGGTAGGGTCGGCAAGCTCGGTAAGCTGGCCTCGTCTTACGGGCGCATACAGCTTGAGATAGCCGCCGAAGCGTGCGCTCATACCAAGGTCCTGTGCAAGGCGTATGCCCGGAATGGCATAAAAGAGATTGGCGGCTTGCAGTGTAAACTCGCCGTCGCCATACAGAATGTCGTCGATGTTGGTAAGCTGCTGGAAGTTGTCCTGCACACCCATCACCGTCACCATCTGTTGCTGTCGGCCGTAGATGGCAAGGGCTTGGTCTTCCACCACGTCGGTGGCAACAGCCACATCGGGCAGCTGCCTTATTTTTGTAAGCACGGGGTCGTCGGCAGGCGCCGTCTTTCCGCTTGTGGGTACAATCTCTATTTGTGGGTCGAAGTTGGTGAAGAACGACGCCACGAGGTCGTGGAAGCCGTTGAACACGCTAAGCACAATAACCAACGCCATTGTGGCCACAGCCACCCCGACAACCGAGATGGCAGATATAACGTTGATGGCATTGGTCGACTTCTTGGAGAAGATGTACCTCCGTGCAATGTAGAAAGGAAAGTTCATCGTACCCGGTTTATTTCTTCAACAGCTCGTCAATGCGCTCGATGTAGTCGAGCGAGTCGTCGATGAAGAATCGAAGTTCGGGTATGATGCGCAGCTGGTTGCGTACACGTGTGCCAAGCTCGTAGCGTATTGTCTTCTCGTTGGCGGTTACGTTCTTTATCAGCTCGTCGGCTTTCTCCGACGGGAAGATGCTGAGGTAGGCGGTGCAGATGCTCAAGTCGGGCGACACACGGCAGCGTGTAACGCTCACCATAACGCCGTGCATGGCGCGTGTCTGACTCTGGAAAATAAGGCTTAGCTCCTTCTGGAGAAGGCGTGCTATACGGTTTTGTCTTGTTTCTTGCATGATTGATGTCTTTAAAATAATTCTTATATGCAAAGTTACTGCTTATTTAACAATGTGGCAAACTAATGACTTGTTTTTTGGATAGACCAACCTATAATTGGTCAAAATAGACGAAAGTGAGTGAAAAACCACAAAAAAGATGACGTTTGTTGTAGTAATATTACTATATTTGTACTTGTATACGTACAAAAGGAACAATAACTATTAAAAAAGAAAACAATAATTATGAAGAAACCTAAGAATTTAGGCTGGCTTATAGCTGGCGCAGTAGTGCTTATTATCTTGATTTGGGGTGTTTCTGGCTATAACGGAATGGTTAGTCAGGACGAGGCTGTGAACAACAAGTGGGCTAACGTTGAGACCCAGTATCAGCGCCGCAGCGACCTTATCCCTAACCTCGTGAGCACCGTCAAGGGCTATGCCAAGCACGAGAGCGAAACCTTAGAGGCTGTAATGGCTGCCCGCTCGCAAGCCACTCAGGTAAAGATTGACCCCTCTAACTGCACTCCGCAGCAGTTGGCACAGTATCAGAAGGCACAGGGCGACGTAACTACAGCCCTCGGCAAGCTGCTTGCCATAACCGAGAACTATCCCGACCTTAAGGCCAATCAGAACTTCCTTGAACTGCAGTCGCAGCTCGAAGGTACCGAGAACCGCATCAGTGTGGCTCGCAAGGACTTCAACGATGCTGCCAAGGAGTATAACGTGGCTATACGCCGATTCCCTAAGAGTATCCTCGCCGGTATGTTCGGATTCGAGAAGAAGAACTTCTTTAAGGCTGAGTCTGGGGCAGAGAGGGCTCCCAAGGTTGAGTTCTAAAGGCTGGTATATAGTTCGTTTAATATCTGGGAGCTGTCAGTATTTTGCTCACATAGTTTAGTTCCCACAGAACTCACAGACAACACAGAAGCCTACGGGGTAAGTATTTCGAATTCACAGAATAGCCTACGCTTCGCGAGGCACGAATCCACAGAAATGTGGGGTGTATTTAGAATGATTAAAGTTGCAGACAGTAGGAGGTACTTTATCCTGTAAGCGCCTTCATTTCTGTGCTTTCTGTCGTATGACGCGCAGCGTCTATACGCTCTGTGGATTCCGAAAACTTAAGGCCGTAGGCTTCTGTGTGGTCTGTGAGTTCTGTGGGAGGTATTAATTTGAAATTTATAATTAAGGAACTTTTTAGTTATAATTAAGGAACTTTTGAGCTATGATTTATAACGTTGGATTATTGAAAAACGACAATAGGGCAGGGCGGAAGCACGGCTCGCACATAGCCGCAAGGCTTCTGTCCTGCCTTTTGTTCCTCTTTATGGCATTGCAGGCAACAGCCGCCGACACCAAGCAATACACCGTTGGCGACGTGCCTAACGTGCGCCTTACAGACGTGCGCCAGTATGTTAGCGACCCAACGGAGATTCTGTCTCCCATAGCTCGCGACTCAATAAACGCCATATTGGGCAGACTGGAGAAGTCGACCGGCATAGAGACGGCGGTTGTTATGCTGCCCTCTATCGGCGATGCCGACATCTTCGACTTCGGTCACGAGCTGTTCCGCACGTGGGGTATAGGCAAGAAGAAGTCGGACAACGGACTGCTCATACTCTTCGTGATGGACCAGCGCAAGGTGCGGTTCACCACAGGCTACGGCATCGAGGGCACCATGACCGACGCCATGTCGAAGCGCATACAGATGCAGCAGATGATTCCGCACTTTAAGGAGGGCGACTGGAACAACGGTATGGTGGACGGTGTGAGGGCAGCTGCCAAGGTGCTCGACGGCTCGATGGAGCCAGAGGATGCCGACGACGAGGACGACGGACTGCTTGGGGCATTTATCGCTCTTGGCACTATCGTGGCCATTACGCTGCTGTGCATATATCTTATGGGCGAGCAACAGCGTTGTCCTAAGTGCCGCAAGAAGGGTGGCTTGCAGAAGGTAAACTCGCAGATACTGCGCCTTTCGACCGGAAAGAACGGCAGAAGTGGTGGCAGAAAGATTCGCCGCACAACCTATGTCTGCAAGTATTGCGGACATACCGTTACCAAAGACGAGGACATCGACGACGCTGGCAATGCCATTGCAAATGCCGCCATATTAGGCTCGGCACTCGGCAGTGGCAGACGTGGTGGCGGTTTCGGCGGTGGCGGAAGCTTCGGCGGCAGCTTCGGAGGAGGCTCTACAGGTGGCGGCGGTGCCACATCAGGTTGGTAATAATTAGTAACAAGGTTGGTAATAATAGTAACAAAACATCATTCGACAATGAAGATACAAATAATCAACGGCCCCAATCTTAATCTGCTCGGCACTCGCGAGCCGGGCATCTACGGCAGCAGCACCTTCGACGACTATCTCAAGACGTTGCGCGCACAGTATCCCGACGTGCAGATAGACTATTATCAGAGCAACATCGAGGGCTGTCTTATCGACAAGATGCAGGAGGTGGGCTTCGACTACGACGGCATAATCCTTAATGCCGGGGCTTATACCCATACCAGCATAGCATTGCAGGATTGCATACGCTCGCTTAAGTCGCCCGTTATCGAGGTACACATCAGCAACGTTCACAAGCGCGAGGAGTTCAGACATAAGTCGATGATATCGTGCGCCTGCCTTGGTGTGATATGCGGATTCGGTATGCAGTCGTACCGCCTTGCTCTTGAGGCAATCCTTAACAGACAATAACCCACAGCTTATTATGACCGAAGAATTAGAGAAATACGTACTTTCCCACTCGGCTCCGGAGGGCGACTATCTCTATCGTCTCTACCGTGCCACCAACATACACACCATACATGGACGTATGGCGTCGGGCCATTTGCAGGGTAGGCTGCTCAAGATGTTTGTCGAGATGATACATCCCAAGAACATACTTGAGGTGGGCACCTTCTCTGGCTACAGCGCTATATGTATGGCAGAGGGCTTGGCAGAGATAGCCAAGAGCACCGAAGCGCATGCCAATGGAGGCTCTGTGGCGTCGGCTGCGGAGGGCAACGGCAAGGAAGCTGGGGTTAGTAAGGTGTGGACGTTTGAGATAAACGACGAGATGGAAGACTTCACCCGTCCTTGGCTGGAGGGTTCGCCGGTGGCAGAGCACATAGAGTTTCGCATAGGCGATGCCAATGTTGAGGCCCCCAAACTCGGCATCGAGTTTGACATGGCGTTTGTCGATGGCGACAAGCGCACATACGTCGAGACCTATGAGATGGTGCTCAAGCTTATGCGTCCAGGCGGCTTTATCCTCGCCGACAACACCCTATGGGACGGCCATGTAACCGATCCCGCATACGACCACGACCAGCAAACACAAGGCATACGCCGCTTCAACGACCATGTGGCGCAAGACGATAGGGTGGAACAGGTGATGATACCGCTGCGAGATGGACTGACTGTGATAAGGAAAAAGTGAAAAGAGTAGATGTTATTCACTTTTTTACACTAACAAAATGGAGACAAAATGAAAAAGACTATTTCTAATTATTTTGCTCAAAAGGCAGATGAGGGGATAGACCGTCTGTGTGATGAAGGAAAGATTACCCTTGAAGTTATAGAGTTGTGGGGTAAAGAGCATTTACGAAAGCATATCTAAAGAGGTACTTTACAGCCTCCGTCGCCGAAGGCGGCGAATTATGCTTAACCTCGGGTGACCGCAGGGAACCCGAGGAATCGACCCCTCTATAACCCCTCGTCGCCGAAGGCGGCGAACAATAAAAATGAATCTATGAGCTACACCCATTTGTTATACCATATAGTTTTTCGTCCCAAGAACAATGCCCCCGTCATAAAAATAGAGCACGAGGAGCATCTCTATCGTTATATCTGGGGATTCATCAAGCAAAAGGATTGTGTACTTTATCGTATAGGTGGCATGCCCGACCATATCCACATGTTTGTACAGCTGCCACCAACCTATGCTGTGTCCGACTTTATGCGTGATCTTAAGACAGCGACAAATATGTATATGAAGAGTAATGCGGACTTGTTTCCACGGTTTAATGGGTGGGCAAAAGCCTACTGTGCCTTGTCTTATTCTTGGTCGGAGAAAGACAAGATAATAAACTATATAAAGAATCAAAAGGAACATCATAAGCGTGTTAGCTTCCGGGACGAATTGTTGACGTTGCTTAGGGAGTTTGGAGTGGAGGTTAATATGGAGTATTACATGAAGGATTAGGCTTGTTAAGCTATGGTTCGCCTTTCCTCGGGTTCCTTTTGGTCACCCGAGGTTAAGTATGGTTCGCCGCCTTCGGCGACGTGGGTCGTGTGTGGTTCTCTTTCCTCGGGTTCCTTTTGGTCACCCGAGGTTAAGCATAATTTGCCGCCTTCGGCGACAGTGGTAGGGTGTGGTTTCTCTTCCTCGGGTTCCCTTTGGTCACCCGAGGTTAAGCATAATTTGCCGCCTTCGGCGACAGTGGGGATTCGTTTTATTGATAATAAATTCACTTATTTAAATATAAAGCAGTAACTTTGCACCTTGTATCAATCATCACCCCTCAAGGTTACAGGCAACAATCCACCTTGTACCAAGCACCCCTTCACAATATATCAACAAAGAAAACAAGAAATAACAAAATAAAGACATGTCATTAAAATGTGGTATTGTAGGACTCCCCAACGTGGGCAAGTCTACTCTCTTCAACTGCCTTTCTAACGCTAAGGCGCAGGCAGCCAACTTCCCTTTCTGTACAATCGAGCCTAACGTGGGCGTAATCACCGTGCCAGACGAGCGCCTTACAAAGCTCGCCGAGATAGTTCATCCGGGTCGCATTGTGCCAGCTACTTGCGAGATTGTCGACATCGCCGGACTCGTTAAGGGTGCCTCTAAGGGTGAGGGACTCGGCAACAAGTTCCTCGGCAACATCCGCGAGACTGACGCCATTATACACGTGCTGCGTTGCTTCGACGACGACAACATCGTGCGCGAGGGCGGCGCCAGCGTCAATCCGGTGGAAGACAAGGAGGTTATCGACACCGAGCTGCAGCTTAAGGACCTTGAGACCGTTGAGGCTCAGCTCCAGAAGCAGTCTAAGATAGCCGCTATCGGCAACAACAAGGACGCCAAGGTAGCCGTGAGCGTGCTCAACGCCTATAAGGAAGTGCTCGAGCAGGGCAAGAACGCTCGCACCGTAGAGTTTGAGTCGAAGGAGGAGCAGCACTATGCCCACGACCTCTTCTTGCTCACCGCAAAGCCTGTGCTATACGTTTGCAACGTCGACGAGGCATCTGCCAAGAACGGCAACAAGTACTCGGAGCAGATAGCAGAGATAGCAAAGAGCGAGGGAGCCGAGATGCTCGTCATCGCCGCAAAGACCGAGGAAGACATCGCCTCTCTCGAGACATACGAGGACAAGCAGATGTTCCTTGAGGAACTGGGCTTGGAGGAGAGTGGCGTGAACCGCCTCATCAAGAAGGCTTACAGCCTGCTCAACCTCGAGACATTCATCACAGCCGGCGAGATGGAGGTCAAGGCTTGGACCTACCATAAGGGCTGGAAGGCTCCGCAGTGTGCCGGTGTTATACACACCGACTTCGAGAAGGGCTTTATCCGCGCCGAGGTTATCAAGTACGACGACTACATCCAGTACGGTTCGGAGGCTGCTGTGCGCGAGGCTGGCAAGCTCTCTATCGAGGGTAAGGAGTACGTTGTGCAGGACGGCGACATCATGCACTTCCGCTTTAATGTTTAAACAACGCATCTAAGACATAGTAGGAGGGTGTAAACCATTATGAATCTACTTAACTACATCGTATGGGATCCAAGCAGCACGGCACTGTCGTTAGGCCCCTTCGCCATACACTGGTACTCGCTTTGCTGGCTCATCGGCTTGGCTCTCGCCTACATCATAGTGCACCGTCTGTATCGTGAGCAGCAAGTTAAGGACACGCTCTTCGACCCGCTCTTTATCTATTGCTTTATAGGCATATTGGCAGGAGCGCGTCTCGGACACTGCCTGTTCTACCAGCCCGACCTCTTCCTCTCGTCGTGGAAGCACTTTGTGGAGATTTTTCTGCCCATCGACTTCCTGCCGAGTGGCGGCTGGCGATTTACGGGCTACCGCGGACTGGCATCGCATGGCGGCACACTGGGCTTGATGCTTGCGCTCTGGATGTACGTTAGACGCACCAAGATGAACATCTGGCAGGTGCTCGACAACATTGCCATAGCCACCCCGGTGACAGCATGCTTCATCCGTCTGGGCAACCTCATGAACTCGGAGATAATAGGCAAGGTAACTGATGTGCCTTGGGCTTTTATCTTCCAGCAGGTCGACGGAATGCCCCGCCACCCCGGACAGCTGTACGAGGCGATAGCCTACGCTCTGCTGTTCGTCATAGGTTGGGCTTTCTACCGCAGCAAGCCGCAGCGTGTGGGCACGGGCTTCTTCTTCGGATTGTGCCTTACCTACATCTTCACGGCACGCTTCTTCATCGAGTACACCAAGGAGATACAAGAGGCATTCGAGGCACAGCTGCCTCTCGACATGGGTCAGCTGCTAAGCATACCGTTCGTTGTCATAGGCATCGCGTGCATGATAGGGGGCAAGTGGATGCAGAAGTTCGCTGATATTGCGAAGAAATAAAAACTGCTAAAAATACTGAATATAAGCCATATATCCGGGAAAAGTAGTAAATTTGCACGAATTTAATTAAACAAAATAATACACATAAAGAAAATTATGGACAAACTTAGTTACGCTTTGGGTCTGGACATCGGCCGTCAGCTCTCACAGATGGGAGCCGAAGACCTCAATATTGATGATTTTGCACAGGCTATAAAGGACGTTATCGCAGGCAACAGCTTGCAGGTAACCGAGCAGGAAGCGCAGTCGATTGTTACAGAATTCTTCCAGCAGCAGGAGGCCAAGCAGCGTGCCGCCGCAGCCGAGAAGTACAAGGATAACAAGGAAAAGGGTGAGGCATGGCTCGCCGAGAAGGCTATGGAGGAAGGTGTAGAGACACTGCCTTCGGGCTTGATGTACCAGGTTCTTAACGAGGGTACAGGCAAGAAGCCTACCGCAACCGATACCGTTGAGTGCCACTACGAGGGTCGTCTTATTGACGGCACAGTGTTCGACAGCAGCTATAAGCGTGGCGAGAGCGCCACATTCCCTCTCAACGGCGTTATCCCAGGTTGGACAGAGGGCGTACAGCTCATGTCGGAGGGTGCCAAGTATCGCTTCTTCATCCCTTACCAGCTGGCTTACGGCGAGCGTAGCGCAGGTCAGGCTATCCCACCGTTCGCAGCTCTCGTGTTCGATGTGGAGCTTATCAAGGTGCTCTAAGCCAAATGTATGCAACCGCATGCAAGTAGGACAAAATGAGAAACAAAAAACACAACAATTAATAAACAAATGAAGAAATTCACATTCGTAGCCGCTATGGCTATCGCAGCTGCAAGCATCGTATCGTCTTGCGGCAACTCGACTTCTTCGAAGCCGAATCTTAAGGACGACGTAGACACACTGTCGTACGCTTTCGGTCTTGCTCGTACACAGGGCTTGAAGCAGTATCTTGCCCAGATGGATGTTGACACCACTTACATGGACGCCTTTGTAAAGGGTCTTAAGGACGGTGCCAATGCCGGTGACGACAAGAAGAAGGCAGCCTACTACAAGGGCTTGGAGATTGGCAATATGATTAGCCAGCAGTGGGTGAAGGGCATCAACACCGAGCTCTTCGGCCAGGACTCTACCAAGAGCATCTCTCTTCAGAACCTCTTGGCAGGCTTTATCCAGGGTGCAACAGGCAAGAAGGGCCTGATGACAGTGGAGCAGGCTGGCCAGGTAGCTCAGGTCAAGATGATGGCTATCAAGGCCAAGCAGCTTGAGGTACAGTATGGTCCGCTCAAGAAGAAGGGCGAAGCGTGGATGGCAGCCAATGCCAAGAAGCCGGGCGTAAAGACCTTGCCTTCAGGCGTACAGTATAAGGTTATCAAGGAAGGTGCGGGCGCGATGCCTAAGGACACATCATTGGTTAAGGTAAACTATGAGGGTCGTCTTATCGACGGCACAGTGTTCGACAGCAGCTACAAGAACGGTCAGCCCGTTACACTGCGTGCCAACCAGGTAATCAAGGGCTGGACAGAGGCTCTTGTTCACATGCCTGCAGGTTCGGTTTGGGAAGTATATATCCCACAGGAACTGGCTTATGGCGAGCGCGAGCAGGGACAGATCAAGCCTTACTCTCCACTGGTGTTCAAGATTGAGCTACTCAGTGTAGGTGGTAAGTAATACGCTTAAACCATAAGGGCGACCCTACAAAGGCCGCCCTGTTTTATATTTAAACAATATACAATATGAAGAAACTTTTAATTATTGCGTTCGCTGTATTAGCTACAACAGCGTTCGCCGTAACCCCGGGAAAGAAAGACAAGAAGGATAAGAAGAAGGCGCAGACCGAGCAGCAGGCTCCGGTGCAGCTCATCAGCCAGAACGACTCGCTTAGCTACGCAGCCGGCATGTTCACCACACGCGGCTTGATGGACTATGTAAAGCAGCAGTATGGCGTCGATTCTACCAACATCCAGTCGTTTGTCAACGGCTTGAAGGAAGGTATCGAGCGCAGCGGCGACAAGCAGTTTGTTGCCCACAACGCTGGCTTGCAGATTGCGCAGATGCTCGAGACACGCATCTACCCCAACGTTAGCAACGACGTTAAGGACACCAAGTTTGCCCTCGACAGCCTTACCTTCAACCGTGGCTTTGTCGATGCAGTGCTCGGCGACACCACCGTTATGAAGAACGAGGCTGCCAACCACTACTTCGAGACCACAATGCAGGCTGCCAAGAAGCAGGCTGAGGAGGCTTACAAGGCCGAGAACGAGCAGTGGCTCAAGCAGAACGCCACAAAGCCGGGCGTCAAGACTCTGCCTTCGGGCTTGCAGTACAAGGTGCTTGTAGAGGGCAAGGGTGCAGTAGCCGACAAGGACGACGAGGTAACCGTACGTTATGCGGGCCACACCATCGACGGCAACGAGTTTGACAGCAGCTACAAGCGCAACCCCAACACCACCACATTCCGCCCCAACCAGGTTATCAAGGGTTGGACCGAGGCGCTCTGCATGATGCCAGAGGGCAGCAAGTGGGAGCTTTACATCCCTCAGGACATTGCCTACGGAGCACGCAAGGCAGGACAGATAAAGCCTTACTCAACCCTCGTCTTCACAGTTGAGGTGGTTAAGGTAGAGAAGAAGGCACAGACAGAGGCAGCTGCCGACAAGAAGGCAGACGTCAAGAATGGTGTGCCGGCAAAGTGTGTGCTGCCTGCCAAGAAGGTGATACCTGGCAAGAAGATTACTCCTGCCAAGAAGGTTATGAAGAAGTAGAGAAATCTGCAAACTACTGTTGATTTATGTCAAATTATAGTTAAACGAATAAAAAAACTTGCATATTTCTTGCGTGAACGCACACAAATTATTATCTTTGCAACGTGTTCGAGAGAATGCAATGTTTTTTCATTAGGTTAGTAGTTTGATAGATTTTA